>OCTW011616969.1_pt1 | contig 204825 bp, 185 predicted proteins | sample 1539671 | NCBI WGS metagenome assembly OCTW01 (sample SAMN02144230, study PRJEB22623) | gut metagenome | biome: sheep rumen | host: Ovis aries | place: New Zealand | reverse complement strand
TGATGCAAACAGTTTGCTGACTTTACAAGCCGTCAACTTGATCTTCTCGCTCCTGACTTGTCTTCTTTTAAGTTTTGATCTCCCTTTCCAGTCTGTCGGCTTCCTCCGGTGAGCAGTCGTATACAGCCATTAGTGCCTGCCTGCGGGAGATGAGTCCCGCCTGATACAGGCGGATGTTCTCGTCGATCACCTCCCCCCTGTCTCTGGTTTTCGTGTCAGAGAAGGATATGCGCACATCGCAAAGGCTGCACTGCCCCACAGCTGCACCCAGCGCCATGACCGCCTTTACAGCCCCCTCAATGAGCTCGGCTAACAGCGCCCTGCCCTGCTGCATGGTAAGCTCCGTGCGGCTCTCCATACTCTTGACCTCAGCGGCTGTGCGCAGCCCCGTGTTCCCCGCAAAGGAAAGGGTGCCCGAGGACAGCCCCGTCTGGAAGCAGAGTATGTCAAGCAGGGAGTTGAGGGCATCTATGTGCTCCGTCACACGCAGCTGGGTGGTGTTGTCGGTGATCTTCAGATCCTGCTCCTCATCGCATTTGAGCGCCTGATAAACCTCGTCATCCGTGTCAAAATAGCGGCTGACCTTCCCGGTGTCCGGGTCAACTACGGTGCGTATGCATGATGAGGGAACGATGATCCTCTTGCGCCCCAGCACAAACTCCCTTGAAAAGCTGTCAAACACGGTATCTATGGCTTTGAGGGTGTCGGTGCAGCCTCCGTACAGGCTCTCCCCGAAGGGGCTGTCCCCGAACTGTGTGCCGCAGGGGCGGTACACCGCAAAGGCGGGATACATAAGCTGTGCCTCGGTAGTCTCCCCCAGTCCCGCCGAGGAAACAGGGGATCTCCTGTTCCTCACAGGGTCAAGGAGTGCTCTTTCGATGTGCATGGTGCCGTCAAAGCTGTACCTTTCCAGCAGCACAAGGTCATGTCCCCCTATCCGCACCCCGCTGCGGAAAACCCCCTCTGTCACCATGCCGTCACGGCGCTTTACGGGCATGAAGCACACCGCATCCGCAAAGTCAAGGCGTACCTCTCCCTTGTCAAGGTACCCTCTCACAGCCCCGGTGCCGTAGGCGCAACAGCGTGCCACAAAGGAGGGCATCGCCTCCCAGAAGCCGCATTTCTGCAGCACCTCATTCACAAAGGTCTGTGCAGCCGGGTCGGAAAGGTATATATCTGCCTGTGTTGCAAAGAGCAGGGCGGCATAGGCGGTACACAGGGCATCCGCACAGCCAAGGCGGGATATGCGCCTTTCCCCCCGTCCGTAGAGCCCCGACTTTTTTGTATAGCCCCAGGGTGGCTGACCCACAAGGATGTCACCGTAAAGCTGTATACGCTCCTCGTATTCTGCCGCCCGGCGGGGGAGTATATCCCCGAAGGCGGCGGTTATCTGTCTGCAAAAGCTCATTCCTGCTCCCTTCATGCCCCCTCGGCGGGGGCGGACATAGGTCTTGTGTCAAGTATCTCCTTCATCCTGCGCTCTGTGGAATATTCCTGTGCATCAAGACTGTCGATGTTGGTGCTGCCGTTGTCAAGGCGGTTTTCTCCGTCCCACACCGCCTCACAGAAGGCCTGCAGCGTGTGTTCACAGTGGGGGAGGAGAAAGTATCTCCCGCTGCCCTGCAAAGCGGTGTAGAAGCGTATGCGCTCGTTGACAGGGTACTTCCTTGCATTGTGTATCTGCACCCCTAAGCCCTGTCTGCGCACGGTGTTGTCCAGCCCCCTGATGAGGAGCTGCTCGGCGCTGTCGCAGTATACGTCCCGCAGAGGGTATTTTTCCCTTGCCCTTCGCACAAAGTCCGCAAAGTCACGCTCAAGCTCCGCAGGGGAGATGTTCCCCTTCCGATAGTACTCATCAAGGGTGATGACCTGTGCATAGCCCCTTGTGTAGCCCGTCAGAGCAAATGCTGTGGCAGAGCCGTTCCCGCCGAAATCTACCCCCATGTCGCAGGCGATTATCTCCGGCACCGCCGATGTGAGAAAGTCCGAGGGCTTTGCGGATATTTTCGTGTAGATGCTGCCGTCTGCGGCTGTCCATTTCCCCAGGATGAACCTGTCATACCATACGCTGCCTGCGTATTCGTGTTTAAGGGCTTCCACAAAGGCGGGAGGCAGAAATTCATTGTCATCTATGGTGAAACAGGTGACCTTCGCCCCCTTCCCCTCCTCCTCATCGAGAAAGCGCTTGAACCAGTGGAAGGGGGAGGCGGGATTGCAGGAGCCGTCAAATACGGAGGTGGAGCGGCCGAGACGGGACTTTACCATTTCAAACACGTCCTTGTCCCAGGTGGTGATCTCATCCCCGTAGCAGTAGGAAAGGCTCATGCCCTGCAGGCGAGCTGCACAGCCTTTCTGATAGGCACCCAGCACCAGAACATCCCTGCCGAAGAGCCTTGCCGCCCCGCCCTTTCCTACTCGCCCCACGAGCCTTTCCCCGTGTATCTGCCTCATGGGGGCGAGTATGTTCCTTTCCACCGTGGAGGCAGTGTTGCCGATGATGGCAATGCCCCCTGCCCTGTCAGCCCTGATTATGCGGGCGGGTATGCGGAAGAAGTCAAGGTAGGTCTTCCCCGACCTCACCGCCCCTACGCTTATGTTCCAGCGGGCAGGGGCGGACAGGGTGTCGTGCAGCACTCTGCGCTGCTTCTCAGTCAGCATTGTCACCCTCCGCTTCCTCAAGGGCAGCCATAAGGGCATCAAGGGAGGGCTCCTCCCCCTTGTCCGCAAACAGGCCTGTGAATCTTGCCAGCATCTCAACTGCCTTCAATCTGTCGTAGAGTTTCACCTCTATCCCCCTTGTCCCCGCCTTTATGGCGGCTACCGCAAGCCTTTTGGGGCGGGAAAGCCCCTCTGTGGTGTTGACGGTCAGAACGGGACCGTTCTCCCCCGGGTCGATGTGAACATAGTCGGTGAAGTCCGCAAATGCCACCGCCGAAAGCACATCCAGCAGCTTTTTGTCTGTTATCTTCGTCATAATTCCTCCTTTTGCATTTCACATCATGTGAAACGCCTGATGTTGTTTCACAGTATATCACATGAAATTTCATTTGTCAAGAGAAAATGTGAAAAATAATACGTCAGAATCCACAAACTTGTTTCACATCCACCGGATCCACTCCCGGTCCGTATCTGCACTGCTTTGGCTTTTAATGTGTTCTCCAAGAAAAAATGTGAAACCTGTTCACGAAGTACCGTCAGTAACGGACTTCACTGCAAGTTTCACATTTTTACAAACTGCTGCATTGCCTGTTCATGTTTGTGCAAAATGTACAGACTTCTGAGCAAAAAAACAGCAAGGAGATTTCTCCCTGCTGTTGTGTGCCCATGTTATACTGTGGGGTTCACCATTCGGCGATGACCTTTGTGAGCTGCTTGTCTATGCTTATCCGTGTCCTCCTGCACTCTGCGGGGTGCTCTTTGAGGGTGCGGAATGTGAATTTCAACAGCTGCGTTGTGCCAAAGGGCATTACGCCGTCAAGCATGGACTGGGGGAACACTAAATGAGAGCCGTACTCATAGGTGAGTTTAGCGTACCTGCATTCGTGGGGCATTGCTTTGAGTCTGTCACACATCCTGTCTATGTAGCGGCAGGTGTCCCACAGGGAATCATCCTGCGCCCCGATGAATACCACCTTCCCCTTTATCCTCTCCACCTTGATCTTCATATCCTCCGTCACAGGAGTGAGCTTTTCCGAAAGGTCGAACATATCCCTTGCGGCAGCCATATCTCCCCTGCGCTTTGCCTCCTCCTTCAGCTTCTGCCAGTATTCCGGGTGGCGGTAGGCATAGGGCAGATAGGGCAGGCTCTCCCCCTTGTAGGAAAGGGTGGATTCATTGTCCCCCGGCCGCTCCTTTGCTCCGTCAAGGCCGTCACGGTAGAAGCCCTCCATAATAAAGTCCGAGGGGGAAAATGCAAAGGTCAGCGTGATGTCCGGAATGTAGGATGCCGCAGCAAGGGCTATCATAGCCGTGGTGGATGCCCCCATGATGCCGAATTTGGTATTGCCCTTGCTCTTTAGTACGTCTATCGCCCTTTCAAAGCTCTCAATGGGATAATCGTGGAAGGAGTAGTCCTTTGTGTCCGAGGTCACGGCAAGCACATTGCATCCGTTCTTGTGCAGCCACTTCACCCCTGCCTTCACCATAAGGTCATCCACCTTGTCCCCCAACATCAGTATGATGCCCTTTTCACTTGCGGCGGTATTCGGGTAATATGCCCCGTAAAAGCCGTCCTTCTCCGTGTAGAAATATTCACCCTTCATTTTCTGCTCCTTTTAAGTATACAAAGCACCGCATCTGCCGCCATTTCCCGCATGACATCCGTGTCAAGGCCGTGTATGCCGCTGTTCATGCAGGTGTGGCAGTGCTGCTCCATTATGCCTATTGCCGCATATGCCCGCTCCCGGATGTGGCAGTCATTCCCAAGGAGCCTCCCAAGGCCTGCGGCGACGCCCTTCATCTTCTCCTCGGTTATTTTGCTGTACAGCAGCCGCACATCATTGTCCGTGTGCTGCAAGCCCTCCAGCTCTTCGTGTATGTCACGGTACTTTTCGTGAAAGTCCTCAAAGGCTTTCAGCACCGCTGTGATATATCCCCTTACATCCCCTATGTCCTCCGGGAGAGAGGTGCTGATACCGGCTATGCTCCCCACATTCTCAGCCCCGTAGGATATGGCATTCAGGAGTATGTCCTTCTTGTTCTTGAAATACCTGTATGCTATGCCTGTGGAGACCCCCGCCTGTGCTGCTATCTCGTCAACGGTGGTGCTGTGGTAGCCTTTTTTCTCATACATGGAGAGAGCTGCTGCCAGAATGCTCTCCCTTGTCTGCCGTGATCTTGCCTGTACAGGTGTTGCCTTGCTTTCCATATTACTTCCTCTTTTTCGGCACGGCAAATCTGAATATATCAGGCCCCATTACCTTTGCTCCGGACTTGTCCGCCGCCTCTTCCAGCTTTCCCATCTCGCCCCTTGTGAGCCGTATGTCCGCCGCTTTGGCAAGCTGCCGCACCTGCTCCGGCTTTCTGCAGCCGCATATGGGCACTACCCCCTTGGTCGCACAGTAGCTCTGAGCCACCTGCGCCACGGTGATGTCATGGCGCTTTGCCACAGCTATCATCACCTTGTAGAGCTCGTGCATCTTCCGTATCTGCCGCCCCATAAGTAAGCCCATGGGGGAGGTCTTCCTGCCTCTGGGGTCTGTCAGCAGCCCCTCCTCAAGCACAGCCCACCCCCAGAAGGAGATGCCGTTCTCCCTGCACCAGTCAAGCAGGCCGTTTTTCTCCCACTCACGGGAGATAAGGCTGTAATGGTTCTGCACGCCGTAGAGAGGTATCCCCGCCCTGTCAAGTATGTTCTTTGCGAGCAGGCATTCCTCCATATTGAAGTTGGATATGCCTATGTAGCGTATCTTCCCCTCGTTGTAAAGCTCGATGATCTCAGCCAGATGCTCCTCTATGTCCGTGGGCAGATGGAGCCAGTATATGTCCACATAGCTGCGCCTGAATTCCGCCAGATCCTTTTCCAGTGACTTTCGCACACAGCCCCTTTTGTAGCGGGAAAAGGGGGTGTACTTTGCGGAGATGATGTATTCCCCGCCGGTTTCCTCCGCAAATTCCCCGAACATCTTCTGCGCCTTGCCAAGGCCGTAGTCACGGGCAAGGTCGTATATGACAAGCCCCTGCTCCGATGCCTCTTTCATTGCCTCTTTGATGACGCTGTCCTCCACATAGCTGCCCCTGACAGCCTTTCCGTAGGCCTTGCTGCCCCAGGAGTTGGTGCCGATGACTGCCTTTGCATTTATATCCATAAGATCCGCCTTTCAAAAAACATGAGATATTTCTCACATTCAGTATATCACAACAAAAACAGAATGTCAAGCAAAATATGAGAAATTTCTCACATTAAATGCAAAAAACCTCCCGCAACACCTTTTGAGCATTGCGGGAATGGTTTCCATGACCCTATCATGCACGAAAAGAGGAAGGCAGCCGCCGGCTCTCTGTCAGTATCTTGCTTCTTGCTTCTTGCCTCTTGCTTCTAATCAACTAATTCCGGGTCAAAGCTCTCCTTCCAGGGCAGCCCCCACTTGTTCAGGGCATCCATGAAGGGATCGGGATCGAATTCCTCGATGTTGTGTACGCCGGGCTTGTCCCACTTCTTTGTGAGGAGCATCATAGCGCCTATCATGGCAGGCACGCCTGTGGTGTAGGAGATGGCCTGGGAGCCTACCTCCGCATAGCATTCCTCGTGAACGCATACGTTGTAGACATAGTAGTTCACAGGCTTGCCGTCCTTTACACCCTGCATTATGCAGCCGATGTTGGTCTTGCCCTTGGTGCGGGGGCCCAAGGATGCGGGGTCGGGGAGGACAGCCTTTAAAAACTGCAGGGGAACTATCTCCATGCCGTTGTAGTTTATGGGCTCGATGGAGGTCATGCCCACGTCCTCAAGGCATTTCAGGTGTGTGAGGTAGCTCTGCCCGAAGGTCATGAAGAAGCGGATCCGCTTTATGCCCTTTATGTTGAGGGCTAAGGATTCCAGCTCCTCGTGGTGGAGCAGGTACATATCCTTTTCCCCTATCTCCGGGAAGTTGTAGACCCGCTTTATCTCCATGGGTTCAGTCTCCACCCACTTGCCGTTCTCGATGTAGGAGCCCTTTGCGCTGACCTCACGGATGTTTATCTCCGGATTGAAGTTGGTGGCGAAGGGATAGCCGTGATCCCCGGCATTGCAGTCAAGGATGTCGATGTAGTGTATCTCATCGAAATAGTGCTTCTGTGCGTAGGCGCAGAACACCCCTGTGACACCCGGGTCAAAGCCGCTGCCTAAAAGGGCTGTTATCCCCGCCTTCTCAAAGCGCTCCCTGTATGCCCACTGCCATGAATACTCAAACTTTGCCGTGTCCTCCGGCTCGTAGTTGGCGGTGTCCACATAGTCAACGCCGCATTCAAGGCAGGCATCCATGATGTGCAGATCCTGATAGGGGAGTGCCACGTTTATGCAGATGTCGGGCTTGTATTCCTTCATAAGGGCCACAAGCTCCTGTACGTTGTCCGCATCCACCTTTGCGGTGGATATTTTCGTTTTGGTGGTGCCCTCCAGCTTTTCCTTGATGGCATCGCACTTTGACTTTGTGCGTGATGCTATCATGATGTCATCAAAGACCTCACTGTTCTGGCAGCATTTGTGGATGACCACGGAGGCAACTCCTCCGCAGCCGATTATAAGTGTTTTGCTCATTCTGTTATGCTCCTGTCAAATGCAAGCAATACCATGTTGCCATGATATTGCCTGCGTAAGCTATGTGGATTTGATCTTGTCTGCTATGTCCTGCAAACGCAAGTGCTTATTCACCCTCGTTGTATACAGCTATCTCTTCATCAACGATGCTGTAGTATTCCTCTCTTGCGGTCACCCAGTCATCAAAGAGCTCATTGGCTGTTTGCTTATGCAAACGTATTGCCCCGTAAAGCTGGGATTATAGGCGCCATCGTAAGGGTAAAGGGATCACTCACCCTCGTTGTATACAGCGATCTCCTCGTCAACGATGCCGTAGTATTCCTCTCTTGCGGTTACCCAGTCGTCAAAGAGTTCATTGGCTATGCCCTCGTAAAGCTGTGACATTACATCGTCTGCCATAAGGGTGGAAAGACCGTAGCCGTAGTCATATGCCTGTGTGAACTTGTCCTTGTCGTAGAAGTCCATTACCAGGTCATACATCTCGCTTGTCCAGCCGGGGGAGTTGGCAAGGTACTTTTCCTTGGTGGCTTCCTTGTAGGCCTCATCGTAGTAAACGGTGCGGTTGCAGTCGAACCATGCCTTTACGCAGTCAGCGTTCTCGGAGCCCTTTACCCACATATAGGCGAATACCTTGTTGGATACATAGTCCTTGTCGGAGCCGTCCTTTCTGGGGAAGGGAACTATCTGTATGGTGTCCTCGGGACGGGACAGGGAGGCTGCATTGTATGCCCATGTGCCCATAGCATAGAAGAGTATGCTGTCGTCAAGGAATGCGCTCTCAGGCCCTATCCAGCCACGCTTGATAAGGTTGGAGCGGAATATGTCCTGAAGTGTTGCCTGTGCCTCCTCAATGGCGGCGGAGCGGAGATTGTTGTGGAACTTCTCGCCGTCGTAGGTCACCATAACGTCACCGGCAGTGTATACAAAGGCATTTGCCCACCAGCCGCCGATGCCGTATACCTCTTCGCCGGGGTGATCCTCAACGTATTTCTTCATCATCTCGGTGAATGCCGACCATGTCCACTTGCCGTCCTTATAGAGCTCATAGGGATCGTCAAAGCCGGCGTCCTCAACGGTGGTCTTGTTGTACATCAGCACCTGTGTGTCGGAGAAGGCATAGCCCAGGGGTGCGATATAGTGATCCCCCTTCCAGATCATGGAATCGGCGGTGTCCTTCACATCAGCCCACTTGGGATCCTCCCAGTTTACAAGGCTGTCTATGGGCTGATACTGGTTCTTTGAAATGTCATAGGGGAATGTGCGCCACTCATATATGAATATATCAGGGGATGTGCCGCCCAGTATGTTGGTGGCAAGGTCATCAAAGCGCTTGTCGGAGGTGGTGGGGATGTACTCGATCTTTGCGCCGTAGGTGTCCTCAAACAGGGCAAGCTCCGGGCTCCTCTCGGGGGAGTCGTTGGTGGGGTTTAAGTCATAGATGCCCAGCCATTTCAGCTTCTGCCCCTCTATGTCGATGTCAAGGGTCTCATCCAGCTCAGCGACCTCGATGTTGTCCCCTGTCCACTCAGTGGCGGAGGTGGTGGTCACATCTGCGGTGGTCTCGGCGGTGTCGGTGCTGCTGCCGGAGCAGCCTGCAAGGCCTGTGGCCAGCATGAGTGCCGCAAGTGCGGCGGCTATTCTTCTTGTTTTCATAAATTACTCCTTTGTGCGTTGTATTTATTTTTAATAGTATCGTTAGATTATCCTGATTATTTTAGCATATTATCCAAATACTGTCAAGATGATTTGGATATAAACATCAGATTGTACAATAAACAGTATCTTCGTTTATGAGTATTCACAAGGCATGGCGGGTGCTGCCCTTACTTTCTTACACATTCCGTATATGCCATGCTGATGCGGGATGCCATGACTTTTTTATCAGATACGGGGGAAAAGTCAAGCATGACCAGAGGTTAACTATCTCTAATGACCAAAAACCGCCTTGTACGCCCTGTTGTTTTTATACATTTGTGATATATGACTAAAACAAAATAAATAAGTTTATGCAATTTTTTTGAAGGAAATTTGTTGAAGAAATCAAAGTGATGTGATATAATAATTAGGAACCCATGATGGCGAATTATGACAGCAGAGGTGTCATCCGCCGCGGGCACTATTACATTTTGGAGGTAACGACATGGAAGGTACCGGATTTCTGAAAACAGTATCGTTTGGCGGATTTGACAAGAAAGATGTTCTTCAGTATGTAGATAATCTTAACACCCGCATCTATACCCTTGAGAACGAGCTGGAGCAGGCAAAGGCTCTTGCTGACTCCAACGGCAGCGACAGTGAGGCTGTGAAGAAGTATGAGCAGCTCCTCAACGACAACAAGACCAAGATAACCGAGCTCCAGACCGAGAACGGCTCCCTGAAGAACCAGCTTGCAGAAGCTGAGGAGGACAATGCCGCCAAGGCCAAGGAGATCGAGACCCTGAAGGCTCAGCTTGCCGCTATGGAGGATGAGCTGGTAGAGGCTAAGAACAAGGCTGCTGCCGCATCCACCGCAGAGAACAACGCAATGGACCTCTCCAACGTGTTCCTGCAGGCTCAGAACACAGCAAACACCATCGTCACATCTGCCAAGGAAAATGCCCGCAAGATGGACGAGGATGCAAAGAAGCTGGCAAATCAGGTTGTGGACGATGCAAACAGCAAGGCATCCACTATCGTAAAGAATGCAGACGAGAAGGCTCTGAAGATCGTTTCCGATGCGGAGACAAGATCCTCCGAGATGAAGACCGCCTCCGAGAATATGAAGGCTGTGGTTCTTGCAGAGGTAGAAGAGCTTACCGCAAATGTATCCAAGATCAAGGCGCTGCTTGATTCCTTCAATGCAGAGGGCATTTCCAAGATCACCGAGACATCCGAGCTCCTTGCACGCACAGAGGAAACTCTCAAGCGCAACGGGATACCCAAGTTCACCGCTCCCAGGGGCACTGCTCCCGCTATGACAAGGGCTGCGGCACCTGCTCCCAAGGTTCCCCCTGTTCCGCCCGTAGCGCCTAAGGCAGCTCCCGCACAGCCGGCAGCTCCCAAGGCAGCTCCCGCACAGGCAGCGGCTCCCAAGGCACAGCCTGCACAGGCAGCAAAGCCTGCGGCAGCGGCACAGCCTGCACAGCCCGCCAAGAAGGCCAATGCACTGGGCTTTGACCTGAGCGAGCTTGAAGCACTTGCCAACTCCGTAGCAGAGAGCGCAGGCAAGGGGGGAGATGACTACGACGGCAACATCGACCCTAAGAAGATAAAGCTTTCCAATATGGGCTGATAACGAGCATACGAGCACAGCTTTACTTTCGCAGGTCAGGCTGTGCTCATTTTGTACTATGAAGTGCCATAGCAACGGTGCGGCACTTCTTCCCTGGACGTATTGATGCAAAGGAGGTGCAGTATGAGTTCGGTATCTGTTATTTCTGTTTTGATCGCTGCTTTGCTTGCGGTCGGGGTCAATGCTCCGGATGCCAATAAGACTGAGGTGCCGTATACCGAGATACTCCTTGAGTATATGTCCGTTGATGACACCATTGCTGTATGCTCCAACATTGTTATGGGGAAGCTCACCTCAGTTGAGGTCGCAGAGAACCAGAGGATGCTCTATTTCCATTTTGATGTGCTGGATGAATTCAAGGGTCATGTGACCGATAAGCAGATAACAGTCCGTCAGGCAAGGGCAGAATGCACCTATGAAGAGGGCAATGTCAAGTTTATTGCAGGGCAGGATTACAAGGTGGGGGAGAAATACATCCTTATGCTCTCCGCAAGAGACACGGTCTATGACTCCTGGTACGGCTTTTCAAACTATGTGTGCATACCCACGGACGGGGAAAAGATAGGAGCAGTTACCGTCATGACCATCCCCGAAAAGGTAGGATTCACCACAGTCGGGGAATTTCGTGACCACGTTGACAGCATCACTGCTGCCAGTCCCTCAAAGGATGCAAAGAAAAATACATAATATCCGATGACCTGCATGAAATAGCGGATTTTGCCGATATGATCGTAAAGGTCAGGGTAAATGCCGTAGACAGGTCAAACCCCTCCAACAGAGAGCTTATTGGCTGTACGGTACTTGATATCTATAAGGGAGAACCCGGTGGAGGATTTTACCCCATAGTCTTTGATGATACAGTGGAGGAGAACAAGGAATACTATATGTTCCTTATGTACAACGGGCAGTATCCCACCCTTGCGGCAAGGGATGCGGTCTATCCCGTGGATACCATCAATATAGAAGAATACATATAACATAGGAGGAATCAACATGGCTAAGTACAAATGCACAGTATGCGGCAAGGAATTCGAGGTAAAGGACGGAGACAAGCCCGTCTGTCCTGTCTGCAAGGCGGAGGGCGCAAAGCTCATCCCGGTTGAGGAGGGTGGCAAGCCTGCAGGCTTGCCTGCAAACAAGTATGCAGGCACCCAGACGGAGAAGAACCTTATGGCGGCTTTTGCCGGGGAGAGCCAGGCAAGGAACAAGTACACCTATTTTGCATCGGTAGCAAAGAAGGAGGGCTTTGAGCAGATAGCAGCCATATTCCTGCACACATCCGACAATGAGAAGGAGCACGCAAAGATGTGGTTCAAGGAGCTGGGGGGTATAGGCAGCACCGCACAGAACCTTGAAGCAGCCGCAGACGGCGAGAACTACGAGTGGACGGATATGTATGAGGACTTTGCAAAGACAGCCGAGGCAGAGGGATTTGCTGAGCTTGCCGCAAAGTTCAGGGGAGTAGCCGCCATTGAAAAGCGCCATGAGGAAAGATACCGTGCCCTGCTCAAAAATGTTGAGATGCAGAAGGTGTTTGAAAAGAGCGAGGTAAAGATCTGGGAGTGCCGCAACTGCGGTCACATCGTGGTAGGCACCAAGGCACCGGATGTATGCCCTGTCTGCAACCATCCCCAGAGCTTCTTTGAGATAAGTGCGGAGAATTATTGATAGTTCTTTCATACCAAAAAGAAATTTAGCACTCTTATCGCAAGAGTGCTAAATTTTACTTCTTATTCACGAGATATTCATAATTCTATCATATATATGCTGTATATTTATTTACAAGAAGCGGGACTTTGAAGGTGTTTCGGACTTGATCTGCTCTTTCCTTAGTGACAGTGAGCTCCCCCCGTCCCTTTCAGGGACACCCCCCTCTAAGAGGGGGGCGGGGTATTCCCCTGTTTTGGAATATTCAAGGAATAGGCTGCTTGTTCCGACCGCAGATCCTAACTTCTATTCTCTAACTTCTAAAAAAGAGGTGTTATATATGAATATGCAGAAGCTTACAAAGAAATCAATGGAGGCGTTTCAGGCGGCACAGGATGCGGCGGTAGAGCACGGCAACCAGAGCGTTGACTGTGTGCATCTCCTCTATGCCCTCACGACTCAGGAGGGAGGGCTTATCCCGGAGCTTTTCAAGCGCATGGGGAAGGATCCCGCTGCCATAGCCGGAGAGCTTGAAAGAGCCATAGGTCAGCTCCCCAGAGTATCAGGCCCCGGCCGTGATGCCAACAGCGTCTACATCACACAGGATCTCGACCGTATGATGAACGGGGCGGAGACACAGGCAAAGAACATGGGGGACGAGTACGTTTCCGTGGAGCACTTTGTCCTCTCCGCATTTGACAACGGCACAGAGGCAGTTAAGCGCATATTCTCGGCCTTTGCCATAGACAAGAACTCATTCCTTGCCACTCTGAAGGACATAAGGGGCAATCAGCAGGTGACGGGGGACTCGCCGGAGGATACCTACGACGTGCTGAAAAAGTACGGGCAGGATCTGGTGGAGCTGGCACGTCAGAACAAGCTGGATCCCGTTATCGGCAGGGATTCGGAGATACGTAACTGCATACAGATACTCTCCCGCAAGCGCAAGAACAACCCTGTGCTCATCGGTGAGCCGGGCGTGGGCAAGACTGCCATCGCAGAGGGGCTTGCACAGCGTATAGTCAAGGGGGATGTTCCCGATACCCTTAAAGACCGTAAGCTCTTCTCCCTTGATATGGGTGCCCTCATATCCGGCGCCAAGTTCAGGGGTGAATTTGAGGAGCGACTGAAAGCCGTCCTCAACGAGGTGAAGAAGTCTGAAGGGCGCATCATCCTCTTTATAGATGAGCTGCACACCATAGTTGGTGCAGGCAAGACCGACGGCGCCATGGATGCTGGCAACCTTTTAAAGCCCATGCTTGCCCGTGGCGAGCTCCACTGCATAGGTGCCACTACCCTTGACGAATACCGTATGTACATCGAAAAGGATGCGGCGCTTGAAAGGCGTTTCCAGCCCGTGCAGGTGGACGAGCCTACGGTGGAGGACACAATAAGCATACTCAGAGGCTTAAAGGAGCGCTATGAAGTGTTCCACGGCGTAAAGATACAGGACTCCGCCCTTATCACGGCGGCAGTGCTGTCAAACCGCTATATAAGCGACAGATTCCTTCCCGACAAGGCAATTGACCTTGTGGACGAGGCCTGCGCCCTCATCCGCACGGAGATGAACTCCATGCCCACCGAGCTTGACGAGGTGCGCCGCAGGATAATGCAGAAGGAGATAGAGGAAACTGCCCTTAAAAAGGAAGAGGACAAGCTGTCACAGGAGCGGCTGGCAGAGATAGAGAAGGAGCTCTCCGAGCTGCGGGATGAGTTCAACGAGATGAAGACCCGCTGGCAGAACGAGAAGGACTCCATCGGCCGTGTGCAGAAGCTGCGTGAGGATATAGAGGCTGCCAAGGCGGAGCTTGCCACCGCACAGCGTGAGGGCAACTACGACAAGGCGGCAGAGCTCCAGTACGGGCGCATACCCGCCCTTGAAAAGGAGCTTGACGAGGTGGATGACATTGCGGAGGAGGCACAGAAGAACAGCCTGCTGAGAAACCGTGTCACCGATGAGGAGATCGCAAAGATCGTAGGGCGCTGGACAGGCATCCCCGTTACAAAGCTGATGGAGGGCGAAAGGGAAAAGCTTTTGCACCTTGACGAGATACTGCATCAGCGTGTCATAGGCCAGGACGAGGCAGTGCAGAAGGTAACGGAGTCCATACTCCGCTCCCGTGCGGGCATACAGGATCCCAACCGTCCTGTGGGCTCCTTCATGTTCTTAGGGCCTACGGGCGTGGGCAAGACAGAGCTTGCAAAGGCGCTTGCACAGGCACTTTTCGACGATGAGCGCAACATTGTCCGCATAGATATGACCGAGTACATGGAGAAGTTCTCCGTCAGCCGCCTTATCGGCGCACCTCCGGGATATGTGGGCTACGAGGAGGGCGGCCAGCTTACAGAGGCAGTCCGCCGCAAGCCCTATGCGGTAGTGCTTTTTGATGAGGTGGAAAAGGCTCATCCCGATGTGTTCAACATACTCCTGCAGATACTTGATGACGGCAGGGTAACGGATTCCCAGGGACGGGTGGTGGATTTCAAGAACACCATCATAATCCTGACATCCAACTTAGGCTCCGATATCATCCTTGACGGAATCGGCGAGGACGGGGAGATAAGCGAGAGCGCAAGAAACGGCGTGGATATGCTCTTAAAGAGCCATTTCAGACCGGAATTCCTCAACCGCCTTGATGAGATAGTATTCTACAAGCCCCTGTCCAAGAAGGAGATATATCCTATCATCGACCTTATGCTTGACAAGCTGCGCCGCCGCCTTGCGGACAAGCAGCTGAAGCTTGTCATCACAGACAGCGCAAGGGAGCGCATAGCCGATGAGGGCTACGATCCCATCTACGGTGCCCGTCCTCTGAAGAGGTACATCCAGGCTCATATAGAGACCCTTATCGCAAAGACTATAATTGCGGATGATCCCGCCCCTGACACCACCCTCACCGCCGATACGGATGAGAACGGATTTGTCATAAGATGATTACAGCAGCCGGAAGAAATCCTTCCGGCTGCTTTGGTTTTACATTATGGTGAAAAGTAACAACAAAACTCGCTAAAGTTTTCAATGCGTTTTTCCCCCGGCTATTGACTGCCCTGTGTCAGATGTGGTATAATAGGTGAAAAGTAAGACAAAAACTCGTCAAAGTTTTCAACGGAGTGATAGGATGGAGATACAAAGAGACAGATACCTGGAGCAGATCAAAGGCTTTATGTGGGACGGACAGGTGAAGGTCATCACCGGTATCCGACGGTGCGGAAAGTCATATCTGCTGAATGTGCTGTTCAGGAAATATCTGCTTGAAACCGAGGTGTCTGACGAAAACATAATTTCTGTCGCACTTGATCTGACAAGGGATATTAAATACCGTGACCCTCTTGTGCTGGCTGAATATGTCCGCAGCAGGGCAGAGGGCAGGCAGGAAAGGTATTATCTCTTCGTTGATGAGATACAGATGTCAGATGAGGTGAAAAATCCCTACAACCCCGAGGGCAGAAGGATCACCTTTTACGATGCTCTCAATGACCTGCGCTCGCTCCCGAATCTTGATGTGTATGTGACAGGCAGCAATTCAAAGATGCTTTCAAAGGACATCCTGACCGAATTCCGGGGGCGCAGTGACGAAATACACGTTCACCCGCTGAGCTTTGGGGAATACTATTCTGCTGTGGGGGGAGACAGGGAGGATGCATTTGAGGAATATGCCTTTTACGGCGGTATGCCCCTGATCCTGTCACGTCCTGATGATACCGCAAAGGCGAATTATCTCAAATCTCTGTTTTCGGAAGTGTATCTGAAAGATATAGTCGAGCGGAAGAAGGTGGGGCGGGAGGATGTTCTGGCTCTGCTCCTTGATCTGCTTTGTTCATCAGTGGGTTCACTGACAAATCCGAAGAAGATAGCCGATACTCTGCGCTCAAGAACAGGGGAGAGCATATCACAGAATACTATCTCCTCCTATGTCTCACATCTTGAGGATGCATTCCTTTTCAGTGAGGCAAGGCGCTATGACGTAAAGGGGCGCAAATACTTTGAGTACCCTTACAAGTATTACTGCGAGGACATAGGTCTCAGGAATGCCCGTATCGGCTTTCGCCAGCAAGAAATGACACACATCATGGAGAATATCATATATAATGAGCTTATCATACGGGGCTTCTCCGTTGATGTGGGGGTAGTTTTCTCAAATGAGAAAAATCCGGGGGGCAGCTATTCAAAAGTGCCCCGTGAGATAGATTTCATCGCTTCAAAGGGAGGAAAAAGGGTGTATATCCAGTCGGCGTTTGCGCTGCCGGATGAAGAAAAGAGGGAACAGGAGCTTCGCCCCTTCGCTCTTACAGGCGATTCCTTCCCCAAGATCATAGTCAGACGGGATATCCGCAAAAGCTGGTATGACGATAACGGCGTGCTGAATGTGAGCCTGACGGAATTTTTGCTGAGTGATGCCCTGATCTGAGATGACAATAAAATCTGCCGCTGCATACCATGGTATACAGCGGCAGAGGTTTTTATACTGTGCCTGTTCAGCCTAACATTGCTTCTACTATCCCTGCAAAGGCTTCTGCTGCCTTGTCCACAAGGGAAATGTCCCCGGCGCCTGCCATTGCGCTGTCAGGGCGGCCGCCGCCCTTTCCGCCTGTGACTGCGGCTACTTCACGGACTATCTTGCCCGCATTGGCGCCCTTTGCCAAGGCGTCCTTGCCGCATACCGCAAGGAATGTGGCCTTGCCGTCGGTGGTGTCTACAAAGAGCACAACGCTGTCAGGGTACTTGTCCTTTGCATTGTCGCCCAGAGTGCGCAGGGCATCCTTTGCAACGCCGCTCACACGCACGGTTGCCACCCTGACACCCTTTATCTCCACAGCTCCTGACATGATGTCCCCGGTCTGGGATGCTGCCAGCTTCTCGGAAAGCTCCTTGTTTTCCTTTTCAAGCGCCTTCACCTCGGCGGTGATGGCTGCACATCTTTCGGTGAGGGCATCCGGTGAGGGTATCTTCAGCGCCTTTGCGGCTGCTGAAAGTGCTGCCTCGTACTTTTCAAGCAGCTCCAGCACCCCAAGGTCTGTGGTGGACTCGATACGTCTGATACCGTTTGCCACGGAGTTCTCGGAGGTTATCTTGAAAAGCCCCAGCCTTAAAGTGTTGTCCACATGGGTGCCGCCGCAGAACTCAACGGAGAACTCACTTGCGCTCACCACTCTTACCACATCACCGTACTTTTCGGAGAAGAGCATCATAGCCCCTCTCTTCTTTGCCTCCTCAATGGGAAGCTCCTCCGTTACAACCGGGATAGCCTCCAGTATCTTGCGGTTCACGATGGCCTGTACCTCAGCCAGCTGCTCAGGGGTAACAGCCTCGTAATGGTAGAAGTCAAAGCGCCCCTTGTACTCATCCACATAGGAGCCTGCCTGATGGACATGATCTCCCAGCACCTGCCGCAGCGCTGCCTGCAACAGATGCACGGAGGTGTGGTTCTTCATTATGGCGGTGCGCCTTACGGTGTCAATTGCGGCAGTAACGTCGTTGCCTGCGGACAGGGAGCCGTTGTCCACCACGCCGAAGTGCATATACACGCCGTTTGTCTTCTGTGTATCGGTGACAGCAAAGGAGGACTCGCCGATCTTGATGTGACCTGTGTCCCCTACCTGACCGCCCGCTTCTGCATAGAAGGGTGTGCGGTCAAGGATAATGACAGCCTCGTCGCCCTCGGCAATGTCGTTTACTCTGCTGTTGTCCTTGTATATGGCGACTATCTTTGCGCTGCTCTCATGCTCGGTATAGCCTGTGAATGCAGTGGCGGGGAGATCCTTGTCAAGGGAGCTCTCATCCCATGAGGAGCCGCCCTTTGACAGCCTGTCCTCCCTTGAACGGCGCCTTGCAGCCTGCACACATTCCTCAAAGCCTGCCTCGTCAACGAGTATGCCCTTTTCCTCGGCGATCTCCCTTGTAAGGTCTATGGGGAAGCCATATGTGTCGGAGAGCCTGAATGCATCTTCGCCCTTGATGGTGCCGCCCTTTGCGATGCCCTCAAGCACCTTGTCCATAACGGTAAGGCCTGCATCTATGGTCTTTGCGAAGGCCTCCTCCTCAAGGCGTATGGTCTTCTTTATGTACTCACGCTTCTCGCAAAGCTCCGGGTATGCGGAGGCGTTCTCGTTTATGACTGTATCAGCCACTTCATAGAGGAAGGGCTCCTTTATGCCTAAGAGCCTGCCGTGACGGGCAGCCCTTCTCAGAAGCCTTCTGAGCACATATCCACGCCCTGTGTTGGAGCAGGTGACACCGTCCCCTACCATGAACACTGTGGAGCGGATATGGTCGGTGATGACACGCAGGGAAACGTCCTTTTTCTCGTCCTGCTTGTACTCCACCCCTGCAATGCGGCTGATGTGCTTCATTATGTTCTGTACGGTATCCACCTCAAACAGGTTGTCTACCCCCTGCATAGCCACAGCAAGGCGCTCAAGGCCCATGCCCGTGTCTATGTTCTTGTGAGCCATCTCCGCATAGTTGCCGTTGCCGTCGCTGTCAAACTGGGAGAACACCAGGTTCCACACCTCGATGATGCGGTCGGCATCGCTTGCCTGCTCGAAGGACTCCAGCGGGCCGTAGGCTTCACCTCTGTCGAAGTGTATCTCGGAGCAGGGGCCGCAGGGACCGCTGCCGTGCTCCCAGAAGTTGTCCGCCTTGCCCAGTCTGATTATCCTGTCCTCGGGTATGCCTATCTCATTTGCCCATATGTCGTGAGCCTCGTCGTCGGATTCAAATATGGTGATCCACAGGCGGTCAGCGGGTATGGCAAGTGTTTCGGTCAGGAACTCCCATGCCCAGTGTATGGCATCGGTCTTGAAGTAGTCCCCGAAGGAGAAGTTGCCCAGCATCTCGAAATAGGTGCCGTGGCGGGAGGTCTTGCCCACACGCTCTATATCCGGGGTGCGGATGCACTTCTGGCAGGTGGTGACCCTGTTGCGGGGAGGTGTCTCTGTTCCGAGAAAGAATTTTTTCAGCGGTGCCATGCCGCTGTTTATCAGCAGAAGGCTGTTGTCACCCTGAGGGATGAGGTTTGCACTTGCCATGCGCAGGTGACCCTTGTCCTCAAAGAATGACAGATATTTTTCACGCAGTTCGTTTAAACCGGTCCATTCCATAATAAAAGCTCCTTTGTAGGATTTCATACAACTTATTATTATAGCAAATCAGTATGTGCTTGTCAATGGATAAAGCGTTAATAAACAAAGCCTGTATGCCCGCTGTACAAAGCATAATGAACAAGAGAAAGGGCCGGCTCACGCCGACCCTTTGTGTCAAGGTCATCAGTCTGCGGTATAACGGAAGCCCACTATCTCGGCAGATTCATCCTCGTTGGTGAGGGTGCCTGAGAAGGTCTGCACCTCGTCACCCACCTGCAGGCGCACCAGATAGTTGGTGGCGCTGCCGTCGGTGCGGTCGTGGTAGTTGATGACATAGACCCAGTATTCGCCGTCTTCGGGAGATTCAAAGTAGATGTTCTCCACGGGATTGGGCATGAGCCCTGATGAGAAGGCATTTGCATCCACGTCCAGCACGCCGCCCCCCGCTTCCTTGTTGCCGTAGTATATCTCCGAGCCGTCGGGGGTGAATACGTGCAGGTCAAGGTCATCCTCGGAATCCCACAGCAGGGATATGGTTATCTCGCCGCTCTGTGCGGACTGCTGTGTAAGGGCCTCGTCCATCACGCTTTCATTGAGGTCGGACTGGCTGTCCCATTCGCAGAAGAAGCCATGATGATGGTGGTATGTGCTGTCGTCGTTGTTAAGGTCGTTCCACGCCCCCCCGTTCCACAGGTGGACGAACCACTCATCCCCGTTGGCATTGTCGGGCTGGTTCGATGCCCAGTTGGTGTAGTCCCACGCTTCGCCTGTCACCCAGCTGTAGCCGGAGGAGTCGCCGTATGCGCCTATCCAGCCGTTCTTGCCGGGCCACCTGCCTGTGATGAAGGACTGCTCCTCGGCGGAGGTTATGGTGACAAGGTGCCCCTCCAGGGACTGGCAGTAGCTTCTTGCCTGTGTCCAGGACATATCGCTCTCGAAGTATCTGTAGCGGTGGCCGCCGAATGTACCCTCGTCGCTGTTTGACGCTCCGCCGTAGTCAAATTCGATTATGTCTATATCCGTCCCTGTGCCGTCTATGGTGCCCCTGAATTCCTGGGACTGTCCCCCTATGGTCACACGCACAAGGTAGGAGGCACTGTCGTCGGAGCGGTCGCTGAAGTCCCTTATCCAGACCTTGTAGTGACCGTTCTCGGGTGCCGCAAAGTAGATGTTCTCCACAGGGTCAAGGCGCCTTTCGCTGCCTGCGTTCATATCCACATCCAGTATGCCGCCCCCTGCGGTCTTGTTGGAGTAGTAGATGTGGCTGCCGTCGGGAGTCTCCATGTGAAGATCCAGGTCGTCCCAGCTGTCCCATGCCATGGAAACGGTTATATCGCCGCTGCCTGCCCCTGCCGCATTCAGAAGATCCGTCAGGGATTCGGAGGTGGGTGGTGTACTGGTGCTCTCCGTGCCCGACTGTGCGCCCACGTAGTCAAACTCAACTATGACTATTTCGGTGCCTGTGGTGTCTATATCCCCCTCGAAGAGCCTTTCCTCCCCGTTTATTATCACCTTTACCTTGTAGTGGGTGGAGCGGCTGTCGGTGCGGTCCCTGTAGTCACGGATATATACCTTGTAATGGCCGCTTGCGGGTGTGGGGTAGTAGATGTTCTCTATGGGGGGCTCCATGTAGTTCGAGGAGGATGCGTTGGCATCCACATCAAGCGTGCCGCCCCCTGCGGTCTTGTTGGAGTAGTAGATATGGCTCTCATCGGGATTGATGATGTGAAGATCCAAGTCGTCGTGGGAATCCCATATCATGGAAACGGTTATGTCTCCCACCCCTGCGCCCACCTGCCCCAGAGCTTCATTGAAGCTGTTGAGGGATATGTCATGGGGGTCATCGCCGCCGCCGGTGTTATCACCGCCGCCCTCGATGTTCCTGAACGTGCGGTCTATATCATCTGCGCCTATGGGTGGTGTGAAGTCCCCTATGGGACCTCTTGCGGGAGGTGAGTACCAGCCGCCGTTGTTGCCTATCTCATCTATCAGATCGCTTTCACTGCGTCCCTCTGCGGGTACGCTTATGCCTTCCGTTCCGGGTGGTGTGGTAGGGTTGTCTGTGCCCTTGTTCCCGCGGGTGATGGTAAAGCCCCCTGCACGGTCGAGAATGAACCAGGAGAAGAAGCTGGTGCTGTGGAAAGTCATGTCTATGTCGTCCGGTTCCTCAGGGTAGCTGCACATGGAGATGGAGCTGCTGTCCTCATCCGGGTGATAGTCAGCAAAATCTCCGCTGTTCATGGTGACGCCTTCGCCTGTGCCGTAGACTATGGCACTGTGGGTGGAGCCCACATCAACCAGTATGTCGGTGCCGCCTACTGAAAGGCTGCCTGCCTTTACCGTGGATGACAGTGTGCGGACGGAATGTGCCCTGTGGGTTATCATGGTAGTCCTGCCGGAGGTTATCTCCCCGGAGATGTACACCTGTGTGGCAAAGGATGATGAGGTGCTTTCCACTGCGCTCTGCCAGCTTGTCACGGAGGTGCTGCGGCCGTTGTATATGCCCTGCAGGGTCTGCACGCTCTGATAGCCCCTCTGTGCATCCGTGCGGAGCTGTGTCCCCAGATATGATACACGGGCAACGCTCTCTGTTGCGGTCATGGTCTGTGAGATGAGCTGTGACTGCTCCTCCCCCTCTGCGGATACTGCTGCTCCGAAGAGGGAAAAGCCCTTCTTTGCATCGCTGCCCCCCTTTATCTTGGCAAGCCCCTTGTCCTGGGAAAGCTCCTCCGACATGGTACACATCCTGTCGGAAACGGTCTCTGCCGCCTTCCAGGCGGAAAGGCACTCCCTGAAAAGTGCGTCCACCTCATCAGGGTCTGCGGCGGCAAGGTCTGTCTCCAGAAGCTCCTCTGTCAGCACCCTTGCGTACAGGTAGCTCTGGGAGCCAAGGCTTGTCATATCGCACAGCTTGTCAAAGGCATCCCGTGCCGGGTTCTTACCCACAAACCGGGATATGATGAATACACCCAGTATAAGCATCAGGGCTGCCGCCACAAGGGCTATTATAAGGCCTGTGCCGTTTCGCTTTTTTGTCGCAGTCCGTGCCGGTGCGGGGGCGTAGCCGCTGTTATAGGGCTGTCCGTAGGGAGCGTTCCCCTGCTGTGTGTAGCTCTGCTGATAGTTATTGCCGTAGCTGCCGCTGTACGCTGCACTCTGCTGACCCTGTGCGCCGCTGCCCGGAGGCTGATAATTGCCGGTGTACTGGGGCATATTGTAGGGGTACTGCCTCTGATCATACTGACCCTGTGTGGGCTGTTGTCCGTATGAGAGAATGCTCCCTGACTGCTGTTGGGGCTGTTGGCTGTATGAGGGAACATTTCCCGCCTGTCCTTGGGTTGGTGTATTCACCTGTCCCGATTGGGGCTTTTGAACCTGCTGTACAGGCTGAGCAGCGGGTGCAGCGGGCTGCTGTTGTCCGTATGAGGGAATGCTCCCCGCCTGTGAGGGTTGCCCGTAAGACTGGACGCTCCCTGACTGCCCTTGGGTTGGTGTATTCATCTGTGTGGAACTGCCGAAGGAGCTCACCTGTCCCGACTGAGGGCTTTGGGTCTGCTGTACGGGATGAGCTGTGGGAGCAGCGGGCTGCGGGGGCTGTTGTCCGTAGGACTGAACGCCCCCTGCCTGCTGAGCGGCTTCCATTGTCCTTTCCGTTTCTGTATCAGCAGGCTTGTCCTGTGTTAAGGGGCGGGGCGGGGGTGCCTGCTGAGCTGCTCCCTTCGGGGCGGGAGTCCCGCATTTCTTGCAGAAGGCATCCTTCTCCCCTAACTCGTTGCCGCAGTGGCCGCAGAAGCGCTTTTTCGGTTCTTCTGTGTACTTTGTGCCACAGACGGTGCAGAACAATGCATCCTCGTCAAGCACAGCACCGCATTTTTTGCATATCCTGTCCATAGTTTCCCTCCTTGTCATTCACCATATCGTGTCATCCGCGATATCATTTATTGTCTGTAAACTGTTTGTGTACAGATAGTGCAAAAGTGCAGGCGGTTGCTTCGGATATGCTCACGAGAAACTGCCTGCACTTGGTTTGCTATGTTTTGATCGGTATCATCAGTCGTTAAGGGAGAGGATGACCTCGCTCACCAGATTGGAGGGGAGCTGTTCGTATCTTACGAAGTCGAACTCAAAGGAGCCCATGCCTCTTGTGATCTGGCGCAGCTGTGTTGCAAAGGTCTGCATCTCTCTTTCGGGCACCTCTGCCTCGATAACGGTCATTCCCTTTTCTTCTGCGGGGTTCATGCCCAGCACTCTGCCCCGGCGCTTGTTAAGGTCGCCCATAACGTCGCCTGTGTTGTCATTGGGGACTGTCACCTTCAGGCTGCCGATAGGCTCAAGGATAGTGGGATCTGCCTGCTTCATGCCCTCCTTGAAGGCAATGGAGGCGGCAGTCTTGAATGCCATTTCAGAGGAGTCAACAGGGTGGTAGGAGCCGTCTACAAGTATGGCCTTCACGCCTGTAACGGGGCAGCCTGCCAGAACGCCCTTCTGCATACACTCCTGCAAGCCCTTTTCAACTGCGGGGAAGAAGTTCTTGGGAACAGCGCCGCCGAATACTCTCTCCTCAAATACCAGCTCGTCGCTGACACAGGGCTCGAACTCGATCCACACGTCACCGTACTGACCGTGGCCGCCGGACTGCTTCTTGTGCTTGCCCTGCACCTTGCACTTCCTGCGGATGGTCTCACGGTAGGCTATCTTGCTGGGTGCGAGGGTAATGTCCGTGCCGAACTTGGATTTCAGCTTGGCGGCAGCCACCTCAAGGTGCTGCTCACCTGCGCCTGCAAGGATAAATTCGTTTGTCTGGGGATCCTGATAGAAGGATATGGAAGGATCCTCCTCCATGATGCGGGCAAAGCCGGTGCTTATCTTGCTCTCATCTCCCTGTGACTTGGCCTTGACAGCCACCTTGTAGCAGGGACGTGCAAACTTTATCTTCTCAAATTCCAGTGCTTCACCGGCGCAGAGAGTGTCGTTGGTCTGGGCGCCTATCTTCACGGCAACGCATATGTCGCCTGCGTGTGCCTCGCTTATCTCCGTCTGCTTCTTGCCGCACAGGGTGTACAGCTTGCCCAGCTTCTCCGTGTTGCCGGCGGTGGTGTCGGTGTATTCGGTGTTGGACTTCATAACGCCACGCATTACCTTGATAAAGCTCATCTTGCCCACGAAGGGATCCGCTACGGTCTTGAACACAAAGCCTGCGGCATCCTTGGTGTCGTCATAGGGCACCTCCAGCATATCATCCCCCTTGTATGCAATGGAGGGTGCGCTGTCAGCAGGGGAGGGGAACAGCAGCTTTATTTCCTTGAGGAGCATATCTATGCCCCCCATGGTGATGTCGGAGGAGCAGATGACAGGGGTGATGATACCGCTGTTCATGCCGTTGTGGAGACCCTTTACCAGCTCCTCTGAGGTGAATGCCTCGCCCTCGAAGAACTTTTCCATAAGAGCCTCGTCCGTCTCTGCAACAGCCTCGGAGAAGGCGGCTACCAGACCGTCAAGACGGTATTCCATCTTTTCGGATATCTCCGCTGTGGGCATATCCGTCTCTGTTACCTCACCCTTCTCGTTGTACTTGTAGCACTTCATCTCGATAAGGTTCACATAGCTTATCACCTGTCTGTCCTTGATGACGGGGACGATGACGGGGCACACCGTAGGACCGAACTCTGTCTTCAGGTCGGTGAGTACGTTGTAGAAGTTGGCATCCGGGTCATCTGCCTTGGTGACAACGAAGAGAGATGCCTTGCCCATTTCACGGGCTGCCTTGTATGCCTTCTTTGTGCCCACCTTCACGCCGGATTTGCCGGATACGGTGATGAGAACGGTATCGGATGCGTATATAGCCTCACGCATATCCGCCTCGAAGTCGAAAAGGCCGGGGGCATCGAGCAGGTTTATCTTCACCCCGTTGTACTCAACGGAGGCAAGAGCCGTGCTGAGGGATGCCTTGCGCTTTATCTCCTCCGGGTCGTAGTCGCATACGGTGTTGCCGTCTGCGGTGGCACCCAGTCTGTCAGAGGCGCCTGCCTTGTATATGAGAGCCTCGGCAAGAGTGGTCTTGCCGGAGCCGCTGTGGCCTGCAATGGCGATGTTCCTTATGTCCTGTGCGCTGTAAACTTTCATGGTCTGTGGCTCCTTTGTCTTTTATGTTCGCAATGGTCAGTTATTCAGGAGAAACTTGTTAGATTTACCCAAAATAAGAAACGATTAACAGAACCATTATATAATATTAACCATAATTTTGCAATACCTTAAAGAAAAAATGTACATTAACTTGCAAAACACTATGCCTGATTTGTGGGATTTGCACAAGAATGAGAGCTTTTCGCCCCTGCCCGACTTGTCCTGTGTAAAACTATGCCCTTGTGGTATAGTGCACAATATACAAAGTTGTAAAGCCGCATTTGGTTTTTTGCTTAAAATTGACTATTTAAAACAGCGCCCCTAAATGCTATAATAATAGGATAGGGGCATTCCCCGCAACACAACGTGAAAGGACGCTATATGAGCTATATCTCACTGAAAAACGTCTGCAAGACCTATAAGCCCGGGGAGATCACCATAAACGCCTCGGACAATGTAAGCTTTGACATAGAACAGGGTGAGTTCACCATCATCACCGGGGAATCCGGTGCGGGAAAGACCACCATACTGAACCTCCTGGGGGGCATGGACAGGGCGGACAGCGGCTCTGTCACCGTGGACGGCACGGATATCGCCGCCCTTTCCCACAGGAAGCTGACCGCCTACCGCCGCAATGACGTGGGCTTTGTGTTCCAGTTCTACAATCTGGTGCCCAACCTCACCGCAAGGGAAAACGTGGAGCTTGCCACGGAGATCACCAAGAGCAGCACCGCCCCCGGGGATGTGCTGGATATGGTAGGCCTTTCCGACAGGCAGGGTAACTTTCCCTCCCAGCTCTCCGGCGGGGAGCAGCAGCGTGTGTCCATTGCAAGGGCAGTGGCAAAGTCCCCCAAGCTGCTTCTGTGCGATGAGCCCACAGGTGCCCTTGACTACAACACGGGCCGCACCATCCTGAAGCTTTTGCAGGACTGCTGCCGCAAGAAGGGCATGACCGTGGTGGTGGTCACCCATAATCAGGCCATCACCCCCATGGCGGACAGGGTCATCTGCATGAAAAACGGCAAGGTAGCCAAAATAATGCTGAATCCCAATCCCACCTCCGTGGAGGATATTGAGTGGTAATGAAGAAAAGCCTTTATCTTAATACCCTGCGCAGTATCGGGAGGACGTTCTCACGTTTTCTGGCAATACTCCTCATCATCGCCATAAGCTGCGCCTTCTACGCAGGGGTGAAGAGCACTGCGGGCATCCTCAAGGCAAATGCCTGGAAATATCTGAACGACCATGCACTTGCGGACATAGAGCTGCGCTCTACTCTGGGCTTTGACAGGACAGAGCCGGCAGCTCTCCTTGAAAGCGACACCTTCGACGATGCGGCAGGGTACTGCTGGGCAGACCTTGTATATGCCGCAGAGAACGGCGCTGTACTGGTGAGGGCATATTCCTATTCCCCGGACTGTCACCTTAATTTCCCCTACATCACCGAGGGGCGGCTGCCCTCAGCCTCCGGGGAGATGCTCTGTGATGCGGACTGCGGCCTTTTTGCCGTTGGTGACACTGTGGTGCTGGAGGCTCCCGGTGATGATGACACAGGGGAGATCCTTGATGTGACGGAGTTTACCGTTACAGGTCTGTGCCGCAGCCCCTTGTACCCACGCTCCGAGAGGGGCTCCACAAATGTGGGCAACGGCAGGCTCGATGCCTTTGTGTATATCCCCGAGGAGGACTTTGCCTACGATGTGTACACGGGCATATACCTTTCCGTAAAGGGATCGGAGAAGACTGCCCCCTTTTCCTCTGAATACCATGAGCTTATCTCTGCCGCCGCTCTGGAGCTTGAAGGTCAGAGGGCACAGATACTCTCCCGCAGGGGGGACACCATTCGTGCCGATGCCGAGGAGGAGCTTTCAGATGCCCGCAGACAGCTTGCGGATGCCGAAGAGAAGCTTGAAAAGGGGCGCCGTGACTACGAGGACGGCCTTGCAGAGTATGAACGCTACAAGGAGAACTTCGATGCGGGGCGTGCCGTTGTGGACAGCGCCGGGGAGGAGCTTGACAACGCCTCCGGGGAGCTGGGCACAAGGCGTGAGGGCATGGAGGAGCTTGCCTTTACCTGCGAGAAGATAGACTTCTTCCTTGAGAATTACAAGAATGCCTACCTGAAGGTGTTGCCCCAGGAGCTGCTGGACACCTTCAAGGAGATACAGCGCATATACGATGCCAACAATGTGGATGCCTCCATACAGGATCTGCTTGCCATATACTGCATAACCGACCCGGAAAAGGATCCTGCCACAAGAGCGACGGTGTATGAGTCCATATCCACCGTCAACGAGCAGGTAAGACAGGCTGTATCATCAGCCATGTACCAGATAGATGCCCAGTCCGATGAGTTACAGTCAAAAAAGGACGGCATACAGACCGCAGGCTCCGGCCTCATAGATGCACAGACAAGCCTGCGGCAGGCAGAAAAGGAGCTCAAAGCCGCCGAGGAAAAGCTGGTACAGGGCGAGGAAGAGGTAAACAAAGCCCGTGAGGAGCTGACCCGTGCCGCAAACGAGGTAGAGGAGCGCATAGCGGAGGGGAAGCTCTACATCACCGACAGGGATTCCTTTGATCCCGACTGCATGGCATACGGCGAGGATGCTGACAGAGTAGATGCGGTAGCAGCCGTGTTCCCCCTGTTCTTTGTGCTCATAGCAGCCCTTGTGTGCTGTGCCACCATGACAAGGATGGTAGAGGAGCAGCGCACCCAGGCGGGCACATTGAAGGCTCTGGGCTACAGCAATGTCCAGGTCATGGGGCAGTACCTCCTGTACGCCGCTCTTGCAGGGATCACAGGCAGTGTCATAGGGGTGGCGGCAGGGTTCAACTTCCTGCCGGGCATCATTGACGTGTGCTATGCCTCCATGTACAACTATCCCCCCATCACCGTGATCTACGACAATAACATCGCATTGCAGTGCATAATCGTTTCCCTGCTGTGTGTCATACTCTCCACCCTGTATGCGGCACTCAGGGAGCTTTCCGGCTCCCCCGCACAGCTTGTGCGGCCGAAAGCCCCCCGGGGCGGCAAAAAGGTGCTGGCTGAAAGGCTTCTCCCCGGACTGTGGAAGCACCTTCCCTTTCTCCACAAGGTGGCAATGCGCAACCTTATGCGCTACCGCAGCAGATTTTTCGTCATGCTTGCGGGCATAGGCGGCTGCACGGCGCTGCTGCTGACAGGCTTCGGCCTTCGCTATTCCATGAGCACCGTCCTTGATGAGCAGTTCGGCAAAATGACCACCTTTGATATGACTGTGGTCATGGAGGATGATGCTTCGGAGCGGGAGACAATGGAAACCTCCGCAGTGATACAGGCCACGGGCATACCCTGCCGATACGGCTTTGTCAACATGAAGGAGCACACCTTCACCTCCTCCCACACAGGGAAAAGGGCAAAGGCATATCTCACAGCAGGGGACAGCTTTGAGGGCTTTGTAAGCTTTATCGACCCCAAAACGGGGGAGACCTTCACCCAGCCCTCCGAGGGGGCAGTCATTACGGAGAAGCTGTCCATTCTCCTTGATGTGCAGAAGGGTGATGCCATCTCCACGGAATACGGTGACATCATGGTCACGGGCATAACAAAAAACCACATGGGCAACTATGTGTATATGAACACCATACCCTTTAAGGCACTGACCCACGACAGCGCCCTCACAACCGCCTTCATCCGCTTTGACAGGGAGCTTTCGGAGCAGGAGAAGGACACCTTTGCAAAGGCGCTCATCGCATCTGATGCGGTGCTTTCCGCCGTGTATACAAGCACCTCCCTTGACAGCTTTTCGCAGCTCATGGACAGCATGGACATCATAGTGCTTGTCATAATCGCCTTTGTGGGTGCCCTGAGCTTTGTCATCATGATAAACCTTGCGGAGATAAACATGACCGAGCGCCGCTACGAGCTTGCATCCATGAAGGTGCTTGGCTTTTTTGACGCAGAGCTTGCCGCCTATGTGTTCCGGGAGAACATCGTCTCCACCCTGCTTGGTATAGCTTTGGGGCTGGTGCTTGGTGTGCCCCTGGAGAGATTTGTTGTGCGCACCGCCGAGGTGGACAGTGTGATGTTTGCCCGCACCATACCCCCTGTTGATTTTGCAATGGCGGCAGTGGTCATGCTCATATTTGTGGTGCTGGTCAATAGCCGGATATACTTCCGCCTGAAGACCATAAACATGGCGGCGGCTATGAAATCCACGGAGTGACCGGTGACGGGACGGAGAACAGTATGAATATTATCATAGTTGGCTGCGGCAAGGTGGGAGAGACCCTTGCCAGACAGCTTGATGAAGAGGGAAACAGGGTCACGGTCATAGACAAGAGCCCCCGCAGAGTATCTGCCCTTGCGGATGCCAGCGATGTCATGGGCATCGTGGGCAACGGGGCAGTGTATGACGTGCTCAGGGAGGCGGGCATCTCCAATACCCACCTGCTCATTGCCGTGACCAATTCCGATGAGCTCAACATCCTGTGCTGCCTTGTGGCGGCAAAGAGCGGCTCCTGCCGCACCATAGCCCGTGTGCGCAACCCCGAATACAATGATGAGGCTGCATTCTTCCATGAGCGGCTGGGTCTTGCCATGACCATAAACCCGGAATTTACCGCCGCAAACGAGATCGCCCGCATACTGCGGTTCCCCTCTGCCATGAAGATAGATTCCTTTGCCAAGGGCAGGGCGGAGCTGTTAAAGTTCAAAATGCCGGAAAAGTGCCCCCTTGAGGGAATGGCGGTAAAGGACGTTGTGGGCAGGCTCCACTGCGATGTGCTGGTGTGCATAGTGGAAAGGGGGCAGGAAGCCCTCATACCCAACGGCGACTTCCGCTTTGAGCCCCGTGACATCGTTTCCATCGTGGCATCCCCCCGCAATGCGGCAGAATTTTTCAGAAAGATAAACTACCGCCTCAACTCCGTCAAGAGCGTGATGGTGGTGGGCGGAGGGCGCATCGGCTACTATGTGTCCTCCCTGCTCTCCCGCTCCAACATCAAGGTGAAGCTGGTGGAGAAGGACGCAGAAAGGGCGAAGGAGCTTGATTCAAAGCTGCCCGATGTGTCGGTGATAAATGCGGATGCGGTAGACCATGCCGCTCTGCTTGAAGAAGGCCTTGCGGACATGGACGGCTTTGTGTCCCTTACCAACATCGACGAGGAGAACATTCTCCTGTCCATGTATGCCAAGGAGGTATCCCGTGCCAAGGTGGTGACAAAGGTCAACCGTCTTGACTTTGACAGTGTAATCTCCCGCCTTGACCTTGATTCCATCATCTACCCCAAAAACCTCACCTCTGACGTGATAGTGCGTTATGTGCGTGCCATGAAGAACACCATCGGCAGCAACATGGAGACCCTCTACAACGTTATCAAGGGGAAGATAGAGGCGGCGGAGTTTCTGATAACGGAAAAGTCCCCTGTGGTGGGGAAGCCCCTTATGGAGCTTAAATTCAGGGAGCATACCCTTGTGGCTGCCATCACCCGGGGGAAGAAGGTCATCATACCCCGCGGGCAGGATGTGATCGAGCCGGGGGATTCCGTTGTCATCGTCACCGACCTCAAGGCCATAAGCGACATCAAGGACATACTGGTGAAGTAAGGATTATCACAAGGAAACAGGCGGCAAGACGTTCCCTGCTTCTTTTACGGAGTATGACAATGAATTTTGCAATGATAATATATGTGCTGGGGTGGCTGCTGATATTTGACGGCATATTCATGACAGTGCCGCTGATGACAGCCTTTGTCTGTCGTGAGGATGCGGCGGCGGCATTCCTGCTGACAATGGCGGTGTGTCTGCTGCCCGGTATGCTCATCGTATCGAAAAAGCCCCGTGACAAGACCCTCTATGCCCGTGACGGCTATGTTATCGTGGCGCTGAGCTGGATAGTCATGTCCCTCTTCGGGGCGCTGCCCTTTGTCATAAGCGGTGTGCTGCCAAGCTATGCGGATGCCCTGTTTGAAACGGTGTCGGGCTTTACCACCACAGGGGCTACGGTCATAAAGGATGTGGAGGCACTGCCCCGCTCCATTATCATGTGGCGCTCCTTTACCCACTGGGTGGGAGGCATGGGGGTGCTTGTGTTCCTCATGGCATTCATCCCCCTTTCAGGCGGTCAGAATATGCACATAATGAAGGCGGAGAGCACAGGCCCCTCGGTGAACAAGCTGATGCCGGGAGTAAAGACCACAGCCCTTGTGCTGTATACCCTCTATTTCCTGCTGACACTGGTGGAATTTGTCATGCTGCTGTTCGGGGGCATGAGCGTGTTTGAGGCTGTGAACACCGCCTTTTCCACAGCGGGCACAGGGGGCTTCGGCTTCAGAAACGACAGCTTTGCCTCCTTCTCCCCCTACTGCCAGTATGTGGTGGCAGCATTCATGCTCATGTTCTCCATCAGCTTTTCATCCTATCATTTTATCATTAAAAGGCGGTTCAAGGCAGCATTCACTCTGGAGGTAAAGGTGTTCCTCGCAGTGGTCATAGGGGTCACCGCCATGATAACCCTTAATGTAAGGGATATGTTCCCCACACTGGAGGAGTGCTTCCGCAATGTGCTGTTCACAGTGTCATCCGTCATCTCCACAACAGGCTTTGTGACAGCGGACTTTGACCTGTGGCCCAGCTTTTCCAAGGTGCTGCTGGTGACCATAATGTTCATTGGTGCCTGTGCAGGCTCCACAGGCGGCGGCATGAAGGTGTCCCGCATAATCATCATGGTAAAGGGCATCGGCAAGGAGCTGCGGCAGATGGTACACCCCCGCCAGATACGCAGGATCACCATGGATGGCACACAGGTGAGCCACGAAGTGGTGCGGGCGGTGAATGTGTATATGGTGTCCTTCGTGCTGGTGTTTGTAATATCCCTGCTGCTGATAGTGCTGCTGGATGAGACAGGCCTTGTAACAGGCTTTACAGCAGTAGCTGCCACTATAAACAACATAGGACCCGGTCTGGAGGCGGTGGGGCCTACCTGCAATTTCGCCTTCTTCTCCATGCCCTCCAAGCTGGTGCTCATCTTTGACATGATAGCGGGACGTCTGGAGCTCTTCCCCATGCTGGTGCTGATACATCCTGCCACCTGGAAGAAATAAGGGCGGTCAAATCACACAAAAAAATCATATAATACTATTTAAAATGCCATGTTTTCCCCAAATCGTTGACTTTTAGGGGAAAACATGGTAAAATTTATGCATAATGACGTAGTACAGCCCTTAATCAAAATCAGCATCAAGGAGCAGCAATATGAAAACAGTGATACTTGCGGGAGGCTTCGGCACCCGTTTTTCCGAGCAGTCATCCTACAAGCCCAAGCCCATGATAGAGGTGGGGGGGATGCCCATACTCTGGCATATCATGAAATGCTATTCCCACTACGGTTTCAATGATTTCATCATCTGTGCGGGGTATAAGCAGTATGTCATAAAGGAGTGGTTTGCAGACTACTTCCTCCACACCTCCGACATTACCTTTGACTTTACACAGGGGAACAAGGTCATCGTCCACGAGATGCACTCGGAGCCGTGGCGTGTGACTGTGGTGGATACGGGGCTGCACACCATGACCGGCGGGCGTATAAAGCGCATACAGCCCTATGTGGGGGATGAGCCCTTTATGATGACCTACGGCGACGGTGTCTGCGACGTGGATATTGCCAAGCTGAAGCAGTTCCACGATAGCCACGGCAAGCTTGCCACTCTTACGGCTGTAAAGCAGCAGGAGCAGAAGGGCGTGCTTGACATAGGGGGAGACAATGCGGTGCGCTCCTTCCGTGAGAAGAATGCGGATGACGGCGCCCTTATCAATGCAGGGTTCATGGTGCTCTCACCCCGGGTGTTCGACCTGCTTGAAGGGGATGACACCATATTTGAGCGTGCCCCCATGGAGCGCCTTGCCGCCGACGGACAGCTTATGAGCTATACACACACAGGCTTCTGGCAGTGCATGGACAACAAGCGTGAGCACGATATGCTGGAAAAGATGTGGGAAACCGACACCGCCCCCTGGAAGTGCTGGGAATGAGAGAGAACGCCATGGATATGACATTTTTTAAGGGAAAGAGAGTATTCATCACAGGGCATACAGGCTTTAAGGGCTCATGGCTGTGCAGGATCCTTGCAAATGCGGGAGCATATGTGACGGGCTACGCCCTTGACCCTCCCACAGACCCATCCCTGTTTAATCTTGCAGGGCTTTCCCGGGATATACGGGACATACGGAGTGATGTGCGGGATATGGATGCCCTTGCAAGGGCATTTGAGGAGGCACGCCCTGAAATAGTGCTGCACCTTGCGGCTCAGCCCATAGTGCGAACAAGCTACCGTGAACCCCGTGACACCTTTGAGACAAATGTAATGGGCACGGTGAACATACTTGAATGTGTGCGCACATCGGACACTGTGCGCTCCTTTGTCAATGTTACCACCGACAAGGTATATCAAAACCGTGAATGGGTCTACGGATACAGGGAATGTGACCCTCTTGACGGCTTTGACCCCTATTCAAATTCAAAATCCTGCTCGGAGCTGGTGACCCACTCCTATAAAAGCAGCTTCTTTGGGGACAGGGATGTTGCCATATCCACCGCAAGGGCGGGGAATGTCATAGGCGGGGGAGACTTTGCAGCGGACCGCATAATCCCCGACTGTGTGCGTGCCGTGCAGAGGGGTGAGCCTATAAAAGTGCGCAACCCCTATTCCACACGCCCCTATCAGCACGTTTTAGAGCCCCTGTTCGCCTATCTTGCCATAGCACAGGCGGGTTATGAGGACATCTCCCTTGCGGACTGGTACAACGTAGGCCCCGACGATTCAAGCTGTGTCACCACAGGTCAGCTTGTTGACCTGTTTGTAAAGGCATGGGGAGAGGGCGCAGTGCGTGAGGATATGCAGGCGGATGAAAAGGCTGTGCATGAAGCGGGCTTTTTGAAGCTGGACAGCTCCCTTATCCGTTCAAGGCTTGGTGTGAAGCCCGTATGGGACATCGCCGCCGCCGTGGAAAAGGTGGTGGAGTGGGAGAAATGCCGCATAGGCGGAGGAGATATAGTCGGCTGCATGGACAGGCAGATAGAGGAGTTCATGCGTTGATGAGCCGACAGAATACCCGGAGGGAATGATGAAGAAGGAAAGGTTTGACTTGTCCCGTTTCGATGAATATCGGGAGGGAAACAGGCTTGAGGTGAAAAAAGCAGGCGAGCGCCTTCCGGACAGCCTGTGGGAGACTTATTCATCCTTTTCCAACTGCAGCGGAGGAGTTATAGTCCTTGGGGCAGCCGAGCGCCGTGACGGAAGCTGGTACACCACCCACATTCAGGATCCCGACAAGCTTTTAAAGGATCTCTGGAACACAGTCAACAACAGGAAAAAGGTCAGCATCAATCTGCTTGATGAGGAAGATGTAAAGCTGTATGAATACAACGGCGATACTATCCTTGTGATCACTGTTCCCAAAGCGGATAGGGTGTACAAGCCCGTGTACATAAATGACGACCTGTTCAGAGGAACATTCAGAAGAGACCATGAGGGCGATTATCACTGCTCCGAGGCTGAGGTCAGGGGTATGCTGAGAGATCAGGCGGAAAGAAGCACTGACAGCAGGATACTCCTGAACATGGAGACGGACATTTTCTTTCGTGAGACGGTGAAAAGCTACCGCACACGTCACATGGCCGTAAATCCCCAGCACGTCTGGCACAGGCTCGACGACGAGGCTTATCTTGAAAGGATAGGTGCCGCAAGCGTATCTGATGTTGACAACAGACTTCACCCCACTGTGGCAGGGCTCCTGATGTTTGGCGAAGAATACATCATACGCCGGGAATTCCCAGAGTATTTCCTTGATTATCGTGAGATACTCGATCCATCTATCAGGTGGACTGACCGCCTTGAATCGAGCTCAGGCGAATGGTCTGGCAACCTTCTGGATTATTTTTTCAGCATGGAAAGGCGGCTTTTGAGAGATGTCCAGAAACCGTTTATGATGGACGGGATCACTCGTATAGATGAGACCGACATACACAGAGCGATAAGAGAGGCGCTTGCCAATTGCATAGCAAATGCTGATTTCAATTTCCCGAGAGGTATTGTGATAATAAAAAAGCCTGAGTCCCTGTCCATCGAAAATCCGGGCAGCATTATCACAGGCAGAGCGCAAATGCTGAAAGGCGGCATCTCCGAGCCAAGGAACAAGATCATCATGAAAATGTTCAACCTGATACGCATCGGAGAAAGAGCAGGCAGCGGCGTTCCCGATATATTTGCCACATGGCAGGATGCAGGTCTGCTGCAGCCGACTGTCACTGAGCAGTTCAAGCCGGACAGGACTGTGGTGATCCTGCCTGTCAGCGGCATAATAAGCGGCAATCCGGAAAATCAAGCGGCAAATGACGGAAAAACAAGCGGCAATCCGGAAAATAAGCGGCAAACCGGCGAAAAAACAAGCGGCAAATCGGAAAATAAGCGGCAAACCGGCGAAAAAACAAGCGGCAAATCCGAAAATAAGCGGCAAACCGGCAAAAAAACAAGCGGCAAATCCGAAAATAAGCGGCAAACCGGCGAAAAAACAAGCGGCAAATCGGAAAATAAGCGGCAAACTGGCGAAAAAACAAGCGGCAAATCCGAAAATAAGCGGCAAACCGGCGAAAAAACAAGCGGCAAATCCAATAATAAGCGGCAAAATGGAAAACAAGCGGCAAGCGGCAGATCCGATGGGAACAAGGAGCGCATATATGCCCTTCTGGAAGGTCTGAAAAGAGCTTCCACCGCTGAGATCTCTGCCGCTGTGGGACTCAGTGCATCGAGAACGAGGGCATTGCTTTCGGAGCTTGAAAGGGACGGACGTATCACCCACATTGGAGAGAGCAGGGCAAGAGCATATGTTCTTCCCGAAGAATAAACAAAAAAGAGGTCAGAAAAATGCTTTCAGCAGATGAAAAGACCGCCCGTGCCGAAATACTGGCAATGGTGGCGGAGTATTATGATAAATTCAAGCGCCCCGGGCAGGAAAAGCCCTTTGAGGAGGGAGACCGTATCCCCTATGCATCGAGGGTGTACGATGAAAAGGAGATGTGTGCCCTTGTGGATTCAGCCCTTGATTTCTGGCTGACAACAGGCCGCTTTTCCGACGAGTTCGAGAGGGGCTTTGCCCGCTGGATAGGCGTTAAGCACGCCGCCCTTGTAAACAGCGGTTCTTCTGCCAATCTAATCGCATTCATGACCCTTACCTCGCCCTTGCTGGGGGAGCGGCGCATAAAGCGGGGGGACGAGGTCATAACCGTTGCAGGCGGCTTCCCCACCACCATAAACCCCATTATACAGTACGGGGCAGTGCCTGTGTTTATCGACATGACCATTCCCGGATACAATATGGATGTATCCTTGCTGGAGGGGGCGCTGTCGGATAAGACCAAGGCGGTCATGGCGGCGCATACACTGGGCAATCCCTTTGACATTGCGGCTGTAAAGGAATTCTGTGACAGGCACGGTCTGTGGCTCATCGAGGATAACTGCGATGCACTGGGGACCACCTATACCATAAACGGCGAGACCCGCTACACCGGCACTTGGGGCGATATAGGCACATCCTCCTTCTATCCCCCCCATCACATGACTATGGGCGAGGGGGGCTGCGTGTATACCGACGATCCCCTGCTTTTCAAGATAATAAAGTCCATGCGCGACTGGGGGCGTGACTGTGTATGCCCCTCCGGGCGGGATAATCTGTGCGGTCACCGCTTTGACGGGGATTTCGGCACCCTCCCCCACGGATACGATCACAAGTATGTATACTCCCATTTCGGCTACAACCTGAAGGTGACGGATATGCAGGCGGCTGTGGGAGTGGAGCAGCTGAAGAAATTCCCCTCCTTCATCGAAAGGCGCAGATACAACCACAAGCGGCTCTATGATGCTCTTTGTGCATCCGGGGCGGACAAGAAGCTCATCCTCCCGGAGGCGGCGGAAAACAGCGTTCCCTCCTGGTTCGGCTTCATGCTCACCGTAAGGGATGATGCGGGAGTGTCACGGAATGATGTGACACGCTACATCGAGGATCACAACATACAGACAAGGCTGCTGTTCGGCGGCAATATCACCCGCCAGCCCCTGTTTTGCGACCTTGAGGACAGTGCATACCGCATTGCAGGAGAGCTTACACAGACCGACAGGATAATGAACAGCTCCTTCTGGGTGGGGGTATATCCCGGCATGACAGATGAAAAGATCGACTACATGGCGAAGATAATAACAGAGGCAGTATGGCAGATATAATAATTACCGGCGCATCGGGGATGATAGGCTCCTCCCTCTGCAGATATGCCCTTTCACAGGGGAAAAGTGCCATTGCGGTGGTGCGCAAAGGCTCCCAAAGGCTTTCCAATATCCCAGAGAATGTGCGCATCATAGAATGTGACATGGATAAATACGATACCCTTGACCCGGGAGAAAAGTGCGGCACCTTCTTCCACCTTGCATGGGGGAAGACTTCAGCAGGGGGCAGGGATGATGCCCCCACACAGGAAAGGAACATCGCATACACTCTTGATGCGGTGAGAGCCGCAAAGCGGATGGGCTGCACAGCCTTCGTCTCGGTGGGATCCCAGGCGGAATACGGGAACACGGATGTCCCCCTTGCCCCTGACACACCGTGCAGGCCCTCAAGCGGCTACGGCTACGCAAAGCTTGCGGCTGGAGGGCTTTCACGGCTTTTGTGCAGGGAGCTTGGCATCCGCCACTGCCACACAAGGATACTGAGCGTTTACGGCAGGCATGATGCCCCGGCAACATTTATCATGTACCTTATCAATACCCTGAAAAGGGGAGAGATACCCCAGCTCACCCCCTGCACCCAGATGTGGGACTATCTCCATGAGGATGATGCGGCAAGGGCTCTCTACCTTGTGGGGGAAAGGGGTCACGACGGAGCGGTATATACCATAGGGAGCGGAAAGACGCGTCCTCTTTCGGAATATGCCGCAATAATAAGGGACATGGTATCACCGGGCACACAGCTTGATTTCGGCGCAAAGGAATTCTACCCCCACCAGGCCATGTACCTCTGTGCGGATATATCCGCCCTTACCGCAGACACGGGCTTTGTTCCGGAGGTAGCATTTGAGGACGGGATAAGGAGCATCATTGGCAGTGAGCAGTGAGGCTGTTATCCCGTTAAGACACAGCATGAGAAAAACAAAAGGAGTGACATTGTGAAAACCATAAGTGTCCTCATACCAACATTCAATGAGGATCAGAACGTGATACCCCTGACTGCTGCCATCATAGAGCAGTTTGAGAAGTATCTGCCCCAATATGACTACACCATCACCTATATCGACAACGACTCCACGGACAACACCCGTGCCCAGCTGCGGCAGCTGTGTGCGGAGAACAAGCGGGTGAGAGCCATATTCAACGCAAAGAATTTCGGTCAGTTCAACTCTCCCTTCCACGGGCTGCGGCAGATGGACGGGGACTGCACTGTCACCATGTGTGCGGATTTCCAGGATCCGGTGGAGCTTATCCCCCGTCTTGTGGCTGAGTGGGAGAAGGGCTACAAGATAGTCTGCGCCATAAAGACCAAGAGCAAGGAAAATCCCATAATGCGTGCCATGCGCAATGTGTACTACCACCTTATCAAGAAGTTCTCCTCTGTGGATCAGATAGAGAACTTCACAGGCACGGGGCTGTATGACAAGTCCTTTATCGAGGTGCTGAGAAACCTGGACGACCCCACACCCTTTATGAGGGGGATAGTGGCAGAGCTGGGCTTCAAGCGCAAGGAGATAGAGTATACCCAGCAGAAGCGCCGGGCAGGGAAGACCTCCAACAACTTCTACACCCTGTATGATGCGGCAATGCTGTCCTTTACCTCCTACACCAAGATAGGGATGCGCCTTGCCACCTTTATAGGCTTTTTCACGGCGGCGGTGAGCCTTATAGTAGCCCTTGTGTATCTGATATTAAAGCTCACCCACTGGCAGTCCTTCTCCATGGGCAATGCCCCAATACTTATTGGTGTATTCGTTCTGGGGGGTATGCAGATGCTGTTTATGGGGATACTGGGTGAATACATCCTGAGCATAAATCAGCGCTCCATGCGCAGACCCCTTGTTATCGAGGAGGAGCGGATAAACTTCGATACTCCGGAGGACAAGACATAGCACAGGAAGTTGTTTACAAAGGATCCGCAGGCTTGCTTGCGGATCTCTTTGGCGCTGATACCTTTGACGGTTGCTATAAAACCAGGGATATGAAAAAGGGTTGCCGATGATTTAGTGATCAGTCTTCTTGGTATCTATAAAAGCCAATACTGAGATTGCCAATATGATAAACACAGATCCCGATAAGAGCGATCGGGATATAACAAACAACATTCTTTACGGCTGATATGCGGGCGGTTTTATCCGTCCGCTTTTTTTCTGCTGCATGAACATAGAAATCAAAGTAAAAAAGACATCAGGTTCAGCCCGGTGCCTTTTTGTCAGTATCTTGTTATAGTGTATGTGGTATACTCTGTTCAAAAGGAGTGGTGATCTATGAAAAAAACATATGCATTTACAATGAGGACTATTGCGGCGGCTCTTGCAGTTCTTGCGGCAGTATCGCCAATGTCCGTGGCAGTAAGCGCAGCCGTGGAAGATACAAGCATTTGTGCAGGGGAGACAGCCCCCTCAAAGGGTGCAGACGCTGATACTCCTGATGAAATGGCTGAGGAGGAAGCAGATGAAGCTGTTCCCACCGTCAATACCGTGACGGAGAACGCCGCATCAGGCAGCCTTCCTGCGGAAGAGATTCTGACAGATGAGGATGATACCGGCATATACACCATTACCTTCGACACCGACGGCGGCAATTTCATCGCTCCCATAACTGCACAGGCAGGCACAGCACTCACAGCCCCCGAAGAGCCTGTAAAGGACGGTTTCTATTTCCTTTCATGGAGCAGATCCATTCCGAAGACCATGCCAAGGGAAAATATGACCATAAGGGCATTGTGGGTGGATACTCCCATATATGAAAGCTGCAAGGCGGACGGGGTAAAGGATGAGCTGACCCTTAAAATGGTGCCTGTTTCCTATGCCTTTGCACAGGCAGCACCCGCAGACAGCGGCATCACCGAGGATGACCTGAAGGAATTTGGCAGGGATGCGGGCATTGCCACCGCAGACGGCGCCTTTGACTTCCTGGGCGATGTGATACCCGGGGGGAAGATAATCACCGCTCCCTTCAAGGTGCTCTTCCACAGGGGCGTGGATGCTCCCGACCCCATGGCAGCCATGAACGAAAAGCTTGACAACATTGACAACAAGCTGGACAATGTGATCGCAAGGCTGGATGACCTGTCGGACAATATGGACAGCAGCACCCAGTGGCTTGGCAGGGAGATAAAGAACATCACGGACATGAGCCGTGTGCAGGACGCATTCAGGAACCTTGCCCCCTATGCACGGGATCTTTCCAGAGATATACAGGCCATTGAGGAGAACCCGGAATATTTGAACAACTATGAAAAGACCTTTGAGATAGCAGCCCTTGGCACTCAGGAGGACTACAAGGCAGTCAGCCGCTGTGTATACACCCTCAGCAAGCATATGCACGGCGGGAACTACGCCTATTCCAACCTCTTCGTGGCGGCATACAACTGTGCGGCATCGAAGAGAATGGTGAGCCGTGAGGCGTACAATGATGCAAAGGAGATCTTAGGCGGCCTTATGACCGAGTATGTAAGTGCAGTGGCACTTATGGAGGAAGTGGAAGTGGCACAGAGAGCGGTGGAAAGGTTTTCCGAGACGGAGCTTTCACAGCTGAGCCCCGACGTAAGGGCTTCCTACGAGAGCTACAAGAAGCACAGCATGAACCGCATGACCAAGAACTACAACGACACCGTGAATGCCCTGCTTGCCTGCGGCAACGGTTACAAGGCCTTTGAGAAGACCTACGACAACCCGGACTTCATCAACAAGGGCGCCTGCCGCAAGGCTCTTGACGCAAAGGTCAGGACATACTGCTTCTGGATAGAGGATATCTCCGGCGATATGCACTATGTGCCGAAAACCTATGACGGCGATAAGGTCTCCCCGTCGGAGATAAACAACTCCGGATCCAGGCTTACCAAGGCAGAGATAAACGCCCTTGTGGAATACATCCGCACTGAATACCCCGGCATGAGCGTGATGGATTTCTTCCATAAGGTAGGGGCATGGATACAGGATGAGGCAGAGTTTGATTTTGACAATGCATATCTCATCACCGATGACACCCTTGCTCTGAACCGACAGGAGCAGAGGACGGAGTACGAGGGCATATTCGACTGCATAAAGCACGAATACAAAAATGACACCTTCACCCTGAAGGGTGCGGTGGATGTAATGGATACCGCTGCTTCCGAAAAGGACATGACCATAGCAGCCTGTGATGAGTACAGGCTGTATGAGATGGGCTTCTACACCGACGGCGAATACTACAACTTGCAGAACCCATATATCACTGTATTTGTAATAAGCTGAGGCAATACAAAGTCACGGCAAGAAACACCCCCGTCAGACAAAACTGACGGGGGTGTGCTGTGTCCGGAAAAAATCCTTGACATTCTTCATCCGCAGTGATATAATCATAACAGTACGGGCCTGTAGCTCAGCTGGGAGAGTGTCGCGTTCGCAATGCGAAGGTCGTGGGTTCGATCCCCATCAGGTCCACCAGCGGGGAACGCCCCGCAGCGAAACCGCCTGCTTCATCTGCGGGCGTTTTTTGTATATCACACAGGTATGACAGATAGAGCCTACGCTTTACAAAGCCCCCATATTGCAATGCAGAAGGTATGCACCAACAAGTTGGTGCCCGGGTTCGATCCCCATCAGGTCCACCAGCGGGGAACGCCCCGCAGCGAAACCGCCTGCTTTATCTGCGGGCGGTATTTTGTATCCTATTGTGCAAAGAAAAAACGTTCGGCATATACAGCACCCCTGTCAGTTATGCACTGATGGGGGTTTGATCTTTTTGGCGGATACGTCAAAGGTTTTGAAAGAGAAAAGAAAGGCAGGCACCGCTCACACAGCGGCACCTGCCTTATCGTGTCAAGCCGGCTTTAAAGCTGCATGACCGTTCTTGTCAAAGTCATAGGTCTTTCCCTTTATTCGGTAGCGGCCGACTAACATTTTCCCCTTATAGTAGTATCTGTACCCCTTTGATGACTTCGTCCAGCCTGTGTATCTGCCTTTGCACACGCCGTTCTCATCAAAGGTATACCGTATGCCCCCTATGGTGGCTCTGCCCGTTGCCGCATATCCGTCCTTTTTGAAATAGTATCTGTCAGTGCCTATTATCTTCCAGCCCCTTGCAAGGCTGCCGTCTGCATTCACAAACATAAGTCCGTCAGAGTCTGTCAGCAGTCCGCTCCCTGTGTCCCCGTCGTCCTGAGCGCTGTTTTGAAAATCATATGTGCCGTTCATTATCATTTCATAGATCTCGCTTGTATATTCCTCTCCCTCATCTCCGGTGCTCTTTCTGACAAGTATTATTTCACCCGTTGGAGTGACCCATGTGATCTTTCCCTTTACATCTGCCTTTAGTTCAGCAGGATCCATATTTTCATAGAATACTTTTGTCTGCTCACGTAGCAGTGTCCCGTCCTGTGTGATCAAGGGCCTTTCTTCCCCATATTTCCGTGTGTTGTAACGGGCGAAGGTATCCGTCAGTTCCACGATCATTATTCCGTCAACATATTCCACAGAATCAAACAGGTGCTTCTCTTTGAATACATTGATTGAGATACCATCACGGTAATCCTTTAGTATCCATTCGTTCTCAAGCTTATGGCCTTCTCCGATAGTTGTGATGTAAATAAAGTGTCCATCGCTGTCTATCCAGCCATCCAGGTTATTGGATATCATAAATTCGGTGTCCAGAAGATGATATTCCTTTGTACATATGTTATTTTCATCATACACCTGTATATCAGACCCGTGCTGATATACAGTTCCGTTCTTAACAGCAGTTGTCACGGCTTTCTTGGGGAATCTGCAGTAATTTACTGCAACATCATGGACATATTCCGTTGATACCGGTACAGGGCAGACAGCAAATCTCATTGTATACGATGTATTTAGTACCGTATCGTCCCATATCGGGTGATAGTCATCTTTTGAAACAATGATGGACGGTGCATCAAAATATGAGGCAGATACACAGTCAGGGCGCAGAAGAAGGATCATCACCGCTGACAGAATGCATTTAAACACTGGTTTCATGGCTTCGCTTCCTATCACAAATTAAACAAAGAAAATCAAGGATAGCTATCTAAGACACATAGGATGCACCAAGGTATCCCCTGCAGCGGTGACAGCGCACGGTAAAGCAGGCCTATACTCACGCCGTTGAGCTATCCCCTATCTGAGCAGCTTTGAAAATTCAAGTGCCTTGCCCACATCGCCCTCGACCTTCAGCTTGCCCATGGTGAATGCCATTATGGGATCAAGCTTTCCGTCTGCCAATTTGTTGAAGTCGGCGGTGTCCATAGTCACCTTGCAGCTGCGGTCGTTGTATTCATAGGGCTCTACGGCGATTTTTCCGTCCTTTATCTCCACGTAGAAAACCCCGGGGTCGCTGCCGGTCAGGTCTACCTCAACAGCAAGAAAGTCCTTCCCGGATATATCCGCCTTGGCGGCAATGGCTCTTACCTTTTCAAGTGTTTCGTTAAATGTCATGGTGAAACTCCTTTCGTTTTCAAAACGGCAGCAGGAGCGCTGCCTTTGTGTGCTGTGTTATGGTTTGTAAGCTGTCACTATTATACACCATATATTGAGCTTCTGTCAAAAGCTTTTTTGCAAAACACAGAGAATTTTATGTCTCTTTTTTGTGGGTTATTTACAATCATAAAAAAGGCGGCAGAAACGCTGCCGCCTTGCAGTTATTCGTCTTCGGTGGTGTCCTCGGTGGTGCTGTCGCTTTCCTCGGTCTCCTCTGCCGCTTCCTCGCCGGTCTCCTCGTCAATGTCCCCCGGCACGTATTCAACAGTGGTTATTTTCGGCTCCTGCACGTTGAATATGGTCCTTGCATACTCTATCTCACGGTAATGCACCGTGCGAACGGTCTGCTCAATGTCGGAGAAATCCACATAGTAGTTGTAGGCACGGTCAAAGCCCGCCTCGGTGTCGGTGTAGTAGTAGCGGTAGCAGTATATGGAATCGTTTGATACGCTGCGCTTGATGTAGTAGGGCTTGAGACCCAAGGTCTTGTTCACGTTCTTGATGCCCATGCCGTAGACAAGATTGTCCTCGGTGAGCTTTTCAGCCATTTTCCGCCCCTTCCAGTTGAGCTTTAGCTGTGTGAAGTCGTAGTACTCCACCTCGGTGATAAGTCCGTTCTCATCCACCTGCAGCATAATGACCCACTTGGGCTGGGGAGACCCGCTGACACGCACGGTATCCTCGGATATGCATATGTAGTCAAAGTCGCCCATGCTGTTGATAAAGCCGTTGGAGGACTGCTCCACAAAGTCAAGGTGCGTTTCCGACTCAGCAAAGTCCACACTGCGCCCTACGGGTATGGCTGCCGCTGCTGTGTAGCCCTTGTTGCTGTTCACAAAGCCGTATATGGCGGCTATGAGTACTATCACTATTATAACTGCAGCCACAGCGCATATGATCTTGACAAGTCTGCTCCTTGCGGCAAGCTGCTCCTCCGTGGGGGGCTTTTTGGCAGGCTTTTCCGCCTTGGCTTTCTTTTTGCTGTCCTTCTTATCCGTCACCCACTTGCCGTCCTTCATCTTCATGCGCCCCTTTGAATCCACGTTTTCGGGGAGAACCGGGGTCTCCAGCTCCGCACCGCACTTTTCGCAGAAAATGTTGCCGTCGGGGCACTCGCTCCCGCATTTTTTGCATATTATCATCTTATCATCTCCGGTCTGTATAGTCAGAGGATGTTTCTCTCTATCTGTCATCCTCCGGCACTTTTTTCCAAAACCCTTATTTATTGCATCGTGCTTCTATTTCCATGCACATCCTGCCGTTGTGGTAGGGGCATTTCCATTCGTTTACCATAGTAAAGCCGGGGATGGGCTTGCCCTCGTCGTCGGTCTCAGCCCACCATTCGCTGCCCTCACGCTTGTCGATCTGCACGTCACGGATGTATTCCCATACACGCTGAGCATCCTTCAGGAACTCCTCGCCGCCCCCGTGCTCATAGGCATTGACAAAGCCCACAACAGTTTCCGCCTGCACCCACCAGATGCGCTTGCGGTTTATCTCCTCCCACTCACGCTCGTTGAGCAGGGAGCCTGTCTTTTCATCAAAGGCTATGCGGCGTATGTTCTTTGCGATGCGCAGGTCGTATGCCGCCCACTTTGCCCGCAGCTCCTCGTCGCCTATTACGTCGCAGGCACGGTCAATGAGCCAGGAAGCCTCTATGTCGTGGCCGTAGGAATGTATATCACCGATGACGTTCATCTCACGGTCAAAGAACACAAGGAGCCTGTCGTCCTCCGGGTGGAATATCTTCTTCTCTGTCAGGTCAAGGAGGAACAGGAGCCTGTCCTTCACCCTTTCGTCCCCGGATGCCTTGTACAGCACGGTGTAGCCCTCAATAAGGTGGAGCACCGTATTCATGGTCTTGTCCGCCATGAGACCGTTCTCGGAAAGGGCATCGTTTTCAATGAGGTTCCACTCACGGTCGAATGCCTCCATGTAGGCAACGTCGTCGGTGCACTTTTCCTCAACGGTGTCAAATAGTTGGAAGGCAAGCTTCAGCGCCGCCTCGTCCTTTACCGCCAGATAGTAGGTGGAAAGGGCATATATGGCAAATGCCTGGTTGTAGGTGTGCTTCATGGTGTCAGCAGGGGTGCCGTCGTAGTTTATCATCCAGTAAACGCCGCCATACTCACGGTCAAGGCACTTGTCCCGCAGGAATTCGTAGGCGTGCTGTGCGTTGCTCCTTATGTCATCCCCGCATTCGGGATAGGTAAGGAGCATATTGGAATAGAACCAGAGTATGCGGGAGTTGAGGATGACCCCCTTGCCCCCCTTTTTGTCCAGTACCAGATCATTGTCCATCTGGCCGTAAAAGCCGCCGAATTCATCATCACGGAGCTTTGACCAGAAGGGGAGTATATGACCGAACAGTTCCTTTTTGCATTCTTCTCTGAGCATACGATGTATCCTTTCGATTTGATCAGGCAGTGTAACGGACATAGATCTGCCGGTTCTTTTTGCCGAACAGACCGCCGTTGACTGCCTCGGCGATGTTTATCCCCGTGTCAAGTTCAAGGCTGATGTTCTGGATAGATTCAAAGTGAGCCGCACGATGTTCAACAGCGCTTTTTATGTCGGGAAACCTGTTTATCCACACATGTTCCTTCTTTTCCAAAGGCGGTGAGGAGTTTTCAAAATGGATATAAAGCCCTTTTGAAAACTCAACCTTGATACTTGCTCCAATGTCAACATTTTCCACGGGGATCCTGGCATTCCCGCCCATATCAGAGGAATATACTATGCCCACTGTCAGCGCTGCCACGGATATTATCCATTATGTAGTCTGAAATATCGGCTATGATATCCCTCTGTATGTAGCTGTTATATTCCTTGCGAAGCACCAGACCGTTTTCGATATAGGGATGTTCTGCATAAATACAGCCTGTCTCCCACTTTCTGCCGCTGAGATTTGTATAATCGGACAGCTTTTTAGATGTAAGCTGCTCCGTGTTCATATCTCTGTACAGATTTATTAGGTTAATGGTGGGAACAGGCGTACCACGTACAATGGCACGCTTTAAGATGAGATAAGGGTCATCCTTGTTATTGACCAGATAGTATCATATATCCTTTTTGTATCCCACTCTGCGCCCCGAGGTATTTACTTAGCATCCCTGCCGTGGCAGTTCTTGTACTTCTTGCCGCTGCCGCAGGGACAGGGATCGTTGCGCCCTATCTTGTTGGCACGTCTGGGAGCTGCCTGGAAGGAGCCGTCACCGGCTGTCTGCTCCGGGTTCATCACACGCTCACGCTGGGGCTCCTCGTCGTTTTTGAGCTGTATGGTGAACAGCAGGCGGACAGTTTCCTCACGGATGCTCTCCACCATGGCATCAAACATCTCAAAGCCCTCGTAGCGGTATTCTACAACGGGGTTCTTCTGACCCATTGCACGCAGGCCTATGCCCTTGCGCAGCTCATCCATGTCGTCGATGTGATCCATCCACTTGAGATCCACCACCTTGAGGAGTATGACTCTCTCAAGTTCCCTGAGCACATCCGAGCCCATTTCCTCCTCACGCTTTGCGTAGAAGTCAAGGGCACGCTTTGTGAGCATATCCGTGATGTCCTTCTTGTCTATGCTGCCAAGCTCTTCAGGGGTGTAGCGGAAATCCTCCTCAGTGGTGAGGAGCCCCGCAAAATGCTCCCTGAGCCCTGCCAGATTCCACTCGTCACGGACAACATCCTCGGAGATGTACTGGTTCACACCGTCAGCTACCCAGTCCGTTATCATCTTGAGTATGCGGTCGTGGATGTCCTCGCCGTTGAGCACCTGGGCACGCTGACCGTAGATTATCTCACGCTGTGTGCTCATAACGTCGTCGTAGTTGAGCACGTTCTTTCTTATGGCAAAGTTCCTGCCCTCCACCTTCTTCTGGGAGGATTCGATGACACGGGACAGCATCTTGGACTCGATAGGCATATCCTCCTCCACGTTCATGGAGTTCATCATTGCCTGCATCCTGTCGCCGCCGAAAAGGCGCATGAGATCGTCCTCCAGTGAGAGGAAGAAACGGCTCTCGCCTTCGTCGCCCTGACGTCCCGCACGGCCTCGGAGCTGGTTGTCGATACGCCTTGACTCGTGTCTCTCCGTACCTAAGATGAATAAGCCGCCTGCCTTCTTTACCTCTTCCGCCTGACCCTTTATCTTCTCGGAATACTTGGCGAAAAGCTCTCTGTAATGCTCTCTTGCGGCGATTATCTCCTCATCGTCCGTATCCGCATAGGAGATGGCTTCGCTGATTATCTCCTCCGGCATACCCTCTCTGCGCATCTCGCCTGTGGCAAGGGTCTCTGCGTTACCGCCAAGGATGATATCCGTACCACGGCCTGCCATGTTGGTGGCTATGGTGACAGCCCCCAGCTGACCTGCCTGGGCTACTATCTCCGCTTCCTTTGCGTGCTGCTTTGCATTGAGCACGTTGTGCTTTATGCCTGCCTTGGAAAGCATCTTGGAGAGTATCTCGGATTTTTCTATGGAAATGGTGCCCACCAGCACGGGCTGACCCTTTGCGTGGCATTCCTTTATCTGCTCGATGGCGGCACGGAACTTGGCCTGCTCCGTCTTGTACACCACATCCGGGTGATCTATTCGGATAACGGGCTTGTTTGTGGGTATCTCGATGACATCCAGCTTGTATATCTCCCTGAATTCGTCCTCCTCGGTCATGGCTGTACCCGTCATGCCGGAGAGCTTGTGATAAAGGCGGAAGAAATTCTGGAAGGTGATGGAGGCAAGGGTCTTTGACTCGTGGGCGACCTTTACCCCTTCCTTTGCCTCTATAGCCTGGTGCAGACCGTCGTTGTAGCGTCTGCCCATCATAAGGCGGCCGGTGAACTCATCGACGATGACTATCTCGCCCTCGTTTATAACGTAGTCTATATCCTTCTTCATTACACCGTTTGCCTTGATGGCCTGGTTTATGTGGTGCAGAAGAGTGGAGTTCTCGGGGTCGTAGAGGTTTGCGACGTTGAATGCCTTTTCAGCCTTCTTTACGCCCCTTCTGGTGATGGTGGCAGTCTTTGCCTTTTCGTCTATGATGTAGTCGCAGTCCTCGGCAATTTCCTCCTGATCCGTCTTTGTGTCAAGCTCTGCCACTACATAGGGCTTCAGGGTCTTTGCAAAGCGGTCTGCAAGGGTGTAGAGCTCTGTGGACTTGTCCCCTCTGCCTGAGATGATAAGGGGAGTACGTGCCTCATCTATGAGGATGGAGTCCACCTCATCCACGATGGCAAAGTTGAATTCCCTCTGCACCTTCTCTGACTTGTAGATGACCATGTTGTCACGCAGGTAGTCAAAGCCGAATTCGTTGTTGGTGCCGTAGGTGATGTCGCAGTTGTATGCCTCACGGCGCTGATCGTTGTTCAGGTCGTGGAGTATGCAGCCTATGGTAAGACCCAGGTATCTGTATACCTTGCCCATTTCCTCTGACTGGAACTTAGCCAGGTAGTCGTTTACTGTGACAACGTGTACACCCTTGCCGTCAAGAGCGTTGAGGTAGGATGCGCAGCACGCCACCAGTGTCTTGCCTTCACCTGTTCTCATCTCGGCGATGCGCCCCTGGTGAAGGACGATGGCGCCGATTATCTGCACGGGATAGGGCTTTTTGCCCAGTACTCTCCATGCAGCCTCACGCACTGTTGCCAGTGCCTCGGGGAGTATATCATCAAGAGTCTCGCCGTTTGCAAGTCTCTCCTTGAATTCGGGTGTCTTTGCCTTGAGCTCCTTTTCGGAGAGGGCTGTGTATTCCTCATCGAGGGCCAGCACCTTATTCTTGATAGGCTCTATCTTTTTAAGCTCTCTCTTTGAATAATTGCCGAATATGCCGTCTATTATTCCCATTTGTTCTTTGTCCACCTTTCAAAACTGTGAGCGCCGCCGCCGGACGGGCTTACCCTGTCAGTCTATAAACATACGTGTCAATTATACCATAATCAGCGGCTTTTGTCAAGGGCTTTTCTGGGCGGTTGCACAGGGGGCGGTGTGATGTTTCGCAGTGCCGGAAATCATCACAGGCATATTGTCATGTAGGGCGGTATGCAGACGATGTCCTCCTTGAAGCTGAGGTTTCGTGGGTGTATCACATAGCACTCTCCGATCCGGGCTTTGTACTTCTCCTTAAAGCGTTTGAGTGACTCTATCGAATACTTCTTTCCCGACTTGACTTCAATCGGGAACATCTTATATTTCAGCTTGCTGTTGTTTGACAGAAGGAAATCTATTTCAATATCGTTGCGGTGCTTCTCGGCGTTGTAATGTGTGTAGAAATACAGCTTGTGACCGTTTGCTGTCAGCATCTGAGCGATAGTGTTCTCATATAGCATACCCTCGTTCATGTTCAACTTGTCACCGAGTATCTGCTTGTAGACCTCATCTTCCAGCAGCTCGTTCTCGTCAAAGGCATGGCTGACCAGAAGCCCCGTGTCACCGAGATAGCATTTTACATACCCTCTGTTCTCGTTTACCGACAGTCCTACATTCGGGTCGTTGCACAGGAAGCATTCGTTTGATATCATGGAATCCGACAGCCAGAAGAAGGTGTCCTCATAGTGTGCCGCCGTGCTTCCTGCTGAAATATCATTGAAGACCACACGCTTTTCGTGCTGAGACAAGAGCCCCGGTATCTGATCGAATATGGTGAGAACTTTGCTCCTGTACTTGCTGTCTATCTTCATAATGTCGCTGCGGTAGAGTGCAAGGATATCACGCTTTTCTATATCGGCTTTATCAAAGTCCTTGCTGCTTTCAAGAAATGCGATAACGCTCTGAGGCATTCCGCCCACAAGCATATACTGCTTGAACAGGAGCATAGCCTTGTGGTGAAGCTCATTTTCAAGGGGAACTCTATCGGCAAAGCACTTGCGGATATATCCGCATATCTGCTCCTCACCCAAAGCATCACAGAATTCCTCAAAATCCAGCGGATACATACTGAGGTGGCGCTCCTCCGATGGAATGACGATATCCCTGACATTTTCCTTGATGGAAATTAGCGAGCCTGTTTCGATATAGTCGTATCTGCCGTCGGCAACAAGGTATTTGACGCACTCCCTTGCTTTCGGATACATCTGCACCTCGTCAAAGATGATAAGCGACTCACGCTCATACAGCTTTACGCCGTAGTAGGTGGACAGCAGCATGAAGAACGTATCAAGATCGTTCATGTGCTTGGCGAAATAGTCCTTGACCTCGTCGGGACACTTGGCGAAGTCGATCAGGATATAGCTTTTGTACTCATTCTTGCCGAATTCTTCGCATATCGTTGATTTACCGATACGCCTTGCCCCTTCGATCAGAAATGCTTTTTTGCCGTTCAGCTCGGTTTTCAGTGCCAGCAGCTTTTTATACATCTTTCGTTTCAGTATCATAATGCCTCATTTCCATAATGCGCAGGTATTGGTTTGCTTGTAAATCCATGAATACGCAGGTTTGCAATGTGCTCTGGTTTCAATTATGCGCAGGTTTATGATGATTATACTATATGGAAGCGAAAAAGTCAAGTGTGAGCCGCACAGGTGTTTCACGGGGCGGACAGGCTTCGCTCTTAGGCTTAAAACAGCTTCGGCAAAGGGGCGCAGGACAGTATGAAAAAATTTTTTTCCAAACCCCGGTTTTTGTTATAGTCTTGTTATAGTGGCTGTGCTATACTGTGACTGTACTTGAACAAGACTTGAAAAAAACAGAACAAGTCAGAAGAAAAGGAGAGATAACTATGAAAAAGAATATCACAAAGATCGCAGCTGCAGCAGCAGCGGTAATAATGGCATCCACCTGCATGACCACAGGGGTTTTCGCAAGAAGCTACACCACAAGGCCCACACAGTCCGGCAGCTACTACTACAGCTACTATACCGGCCGCTGGTATGATTCCTGGGATGAGGCATATGCGGCATCCGACTATGACCAGGACTACATCGAGTCCGACTATGTATCCGTAGAAGAGGGCTCCAGCGCTACCATGAGCCAGTACTATCCCTGGTACAACACCGCTACACGCAGATACTACGCCACCGAGACCGCCGCATGGAATGCGGACTACACAGGGGACGTTTACAATGCATACGAGCGCCAGAGCAAGGCGGCTGTCTCCGATTATCCCAGCTCCACATACCCTTGGTACAACTCCATGACAGGGCTGTACTACAAGACCCAGAATGATGCTAAGAATGCGGCTCCCGGCGGGAATGTATGGAATGTATACAGCACCGTTGACACCTCAGATACTGTAAGCTCCACCTATCCCTGGTACAGCAGCTATACCCGCAAGTATTACAGGACACAGACCGATGCCGTAGCCGCATCCCTGGGGAACAGCTCCTACGTGACATACGCCTATGTGTCTTCACAGACATATGCAAGCGCCGCCTATCCCTGGTACAGCTCCTACACCAGGAGATACTACAAGACCCAGACCGATGCTGTAAGCGCATCCCTCGGCAACAGCGGCTATGTTTCCTATGCATATGAGGATTCCCAGACCTCTGCAAGTGCCGCATACCCCTGGTACAGCAGCTATACACGCAAGTACTACAGGACACAGAATGATGCTGTCACCGCATCTGGCGGCAGGGCAAGCTATGTATCCTATGCATATGTGGACTCCTCCTCCTATGTAAGCAGCACCTATCCCTGGTACAGCTCCTTCACAAGGAAGTACTACAAGACCCAGCAGGATGCTCTCACCGCATCCGGCAACATCACAAGCTACGTATCCTATGCCCTTGAGCAGACCACTGTAACCACCACTGCCAGCGTATCTGCCGGCACCCCCTATATCGACGGCAGCAAGGCATACAACGGCTGGACCAATGTGGCGAACTTCCTCAGGGCAAGGACAGGCAAGGTCACTGTAAGGATGAACGGTGCCACAGATGTTCCTGCAAGCGTGTTCAGCGCCATGAAGGGCAGGAATGTAACGGCTGCGTTCGTACTTAAAAACGGCATCCGCTGGACAGTAAACGGCATGGATATCACCGCCGCCAACGATCTGAGCCTTGCATCCGCTGCTTCCAAGAATATCCCCAACAGCACCGTGAAGACCGTTTCGGCAGGCTCTGTTGCAAGAACACAGGTCACCATAGGCGATGAGGCTGATGACTTCGGGCTTGAGGCACAGGTCACAGTAAAGCTCTCCGCAAAGCGTGCAGGCAGACAGGTATATGTATATCTGTACGATGAGTTTGAGGACACACTGGATCAGGTAGCCATCACAAGGATCACATCCTCCGGCTACTGCTCATTCCCCGTTACCTCTGCCGGTGATTACCTGCTGGTAGTTGAATAAGCGGACAGACATGAAAAGCCCCCGCAATGCGGGGGCTTTATGCTTGTAAGTTATTCCTCAGCTTCGGTGTCCTCTTCGGAAGTCTCCTCATCGGAGAGCACAAATTCCTCCGGGTTCAGGTATGATCCCTCGGAACGCACCTCAAAGTGCAGGTGGTTGCCGGTAGAATCGCCGGTAGAGCCGATATATCCTATGAGCTGACCTTCTTCCACAACGTCGCCCTCAGCGCAGGCAAGCTCGGACTGGTGCGCATATACGGTGACGTTGCCGTCGTCATTCTCGATCATGACCATGTTGCCGTAGCCGCCGTTCCAGCCGTTCTCGGCCTTTGTGACGGTGCCTGCTGCCGCAGCGTAGATGGGTGTGCCGTAGGGAGCCGCTATATCAATGCCCTTGTGGCCTCTGCCGTCTCCCTGATGAGCGGAGATGTAGCCGCCGTCCACGGGCCAGATGTACTCGCCGCTGCCCTCTCCCTCCTTGAATTTGGGAACGTTGTAGTTGATGGTGCCCTCTTCGCTTTCCTCCATGGTGCCCACTCTTATGACTGCGGACACGGGGCGCTCATATACGACCGTGTCAAGAGTCTTTGTCTTTACCACAGTGTCACCTCTGTAGGTGACAACAGAGGATGTTACCTTGCTGCCGTTTACCCCCTCTGTTTCGGTTATGCGTTCTCCGGCTCTGAGAGTGGAGTCCTCAACGATGACCGTGGAGAAGGGTATCTCCGATACGGTGTCCACCTGCTTGTCGCATTCTACCTCCAGGTAGGGGACAGTGGTGTCAAAGCGGATCATAGTGCCTGTTTTAAGGCTGTCCCCCTTGAGCACGATGGGCTTGCCGTTGTAGGTGGCATAGCAGTTTTCCAGCTGATCAAGGCTCATGCCCTTTTCATCCGCTATTTTCAGGAGATAGTCCCCGTCCTGCACCTCGTAGTAATCCGTGGAGTGGACACGCCCAAGGAGCTTTCTCAGCACCACATCCGTGGTGACAACCTCATCGGGCTCCACATATTCCTCCAGATCGTACTCAATGTCACGGACAAAGCTTGTGGAAACGACATCCTCCTCCTCATAGTTGGAAAGATACCCCTCAAGGGCAGTCTCCACCTCGGAGCAGTCAGCCACAGCGCCTATGAACTCACCGTCCACACGCACTGCATATGCCTTTACCTTTTCACCCTCTGCGGGAGCCTCAGCGGACTCCTCAAGCTCGGGCAGCTTCTCGTCAAACTGCACGGAAAGGGCTGTTTCCATCCTCTGTGCAAGAGTGCTGCTGTCAACCGTGTCATTCTTTGATGCTATGGGAGTTATCTCCAGCTCTGTGTTTACGTAGTAGTCCTCGGTGGTGTCGTAGTTCTTCACCTTGTCAGCCACCTGCTGCACAGCCTCGGATATCTCCCCGGAGCCTGTGACAACGCCGATGTCCTCGCCGTCGTAGGATACGCTCACACCGTATTCGAGATTTGCGCCCTTGACCGTAAATATAAGCGCCGCAACGCAGGCTGCGGGGAATACCATGTCCGCAACGGCGGCAACGGTCAGTTTCTTTTTCTTTTCTGTCTTCTGCTGTGTGTTCTCTGTCTTTGATGTGCGCTTTAAGGAGTTCATCAGTGCCTTGCCGGCGGCAGTGCTCTTTGCAGCTGCTGCACAGACACGTCCGCCTACCTGCTCGGTAAAGCTTATCGCCTGTCTGGCAAAGTCTGTATGCCTCTGGTCTGCCATCAAAGTCCAACTCCTTTCAAAACAGGCGGCTCTGTTCAAAACAGAGTACCCTGTCCCATAATACGAAATGTATATTTTCTCTGTATTATACCCGATGTAGAAAAATGCCTGTATATCAACATTTGGCGGCAAAGGTTACAAAACAGTTACAAATCGTTACAAATTACGAACCCTATTATAACCGCTATTTGAAAGGAAATCAAGCACATTTTCCGAATTTATAGGGATTCTTAAAACTTTTCGTAGAAATAAACAAATTGAGGTTGTTAAATTCTGTAAAAATCTCCTATGTGCCGAATATTTTGTAAAACATAATACGACCAAATATTACGGTAATGTTTCACAATTGACAATATCATCCCCGCCGATCTGCTAAAAATGACAAATTACCAAAAAAGAACAATGAACCCTTCGGCTCATTGTTCCTTGAACATGGATCTTTGTGTACTGAGCTTTTCCCTAAAAAGCGGATGCCCTTGTCATCAGGAACACAGCCGCTGCCGCAAGCACCGCCTGCAGGGCAAGCATAAGGGGCACACCCACCGCAAAGGCGGGCTTTCTGGTCTTGTGGCGGAATATCTTCATTGCCGCAAGGGAGCCTGCTGCTCCCCCTAAGAAAGCCACTGTCAGCAGGGCTTTTTCACTTATCCGCCAGGCGCCGTTTTTTGCCGCCCCCTTGTCTGCGCCGTACATGAGGAATGCAAGCACATTCACGGCGGCAATTGTTATTACAGCGGCTTTTATAGTCTCAGGCTCAATATTCATCTGCATCATTTCTTGTCAAATATAAGTATGTAGACAACTCCCGCAGCGGTGGCGGCAGCTGCCAGTGAGATGATGACACGCACGGGCATGGGTACGGCGCTTTTCTTTTCCTCCTCCGGGGCAGCGGTGACATCCGTTTCAAGCTCCGTGAGGGTGGTGCCCTGTGCTGAGGTTACCCCGGTCTCTGCGGCGGATGTGACGGATACGTCCTCCTGTGTCCCCGCTGAAATTACCAGCAGCGTGGTGTCTTCGGCGGGAGAAGTGTTCTCCGGGAGGTATGCAGTTTCGGCGGTGGTTATGACTGTCTGCACAGGCCCTGCGGTCATTTGAGCGTCCGGGGGCTCAGTGCCCGTCATTTCCGTTTCCTGTGCATCACCGGTCTCACTTTGCAGCGTTTCGCTCTCTATGGGCTCGTCTATCTGCTCCTGAAAGCTCAGCAGATAGACGGAAAGGGGCTCTGCGGTGAAGGTGCAGCCCGTGTCGGTGATAACTGCCCCCTCCGTGCCTATGCTGCGGATATTTGCGGCGGCGGAGGTAAGGGAGTAGATATCGGTAAGCTCAAAGACACGCTTTTTGCTTGCAATGCGCAGGCTCACCTCACGGGGCTGTGCCATATTCTGATTTGTCACTATGATGTTCAGCCGCCCGTCCTCGCTGTTAAAGGCGGAAAAGACGTTGGAAAGCTCGTCCCCCTCCTTTTTCACATCAAGGAGCTCCGAGCCGAAGGAGCCGCCGTTGTTGTCGTAGTCGGTAAAGAGGTTCATTGCCTCCCGCTGATAGCTCCACCGTGTCTTAGGGGAAAGGCACGCCATGTATATCTCATTCTCCGCAAATACACCCAGCGCTTCCACCTCGGCAATGGCGCCGCTTATGTGGTTGCCGCCCCCGAAATCATATTCGGAAAAGCTGATCCTGGTATCGGGGTAGTATGTGCGTATGGATGCCCTTAGTGTGGGTATCAGGGGGGTGAACTGCCGCCCCAGAAGCACGCTCTCGCTGTTTTCCACGTAGTCCGGATCCCACAGGGTGCGCACGGCCTGCATACGGTAGGCGTTGCTGACGTTGTCGGTGCCGTCAATGACATTTATGCCCTCGGGAGTCCTTGCCTCGGTGAAATAGTGTATGTCGTAGGAGTCCAGCAGGCGCAGCCCTGCCTTTTCACTTTCAAGGCGCATCCTGTCAAGGTACAGATCCGGGAACCATGAGTATTCCGACTGCCTTTCAAGCTGGAGCCATGTGTCCTTGCCGCACAGGTAGAAGGAGCCCTGCAAAGTGTGTGTGGAGGGACCGAACACCATAGCGGAAGGGTCTATGCCCTTGACGGTGTAGGCAAGCTGTGCGGATCTGGTGGAAAGGTCTCCGGGCCCTGCGGGGGACACTCCAAGATTCTGGAACACATCTCCCCAGGTGTCCGGGGCTCTGTCGAGAAGGTAGCCCATGATGCCCCCCTCGCTGGCATAGCCGTACTTGCTGGTGAGGTAGCTCACATACTCATCCATGTATACAGCCTTGTCGGTGGTGGCAGGGGACAGGGAGTAGGCCTCGTTCTTGTCAAAGAGCACGGGTATCATGCGCACAGCCGCATCCTCACGGCTGACTATACCCGATGAATCTCCTGCCACAAGCCCCATTGCCTGGAGTGTAACAAGCTGGAAGGGTATGGAGAAATATCCCGAGCGGGTCACAAGGTCGTCTGTGAAAAGTGCGGGTGTCGTCCAGTCATATGAGGGATGTCCCGCCACAAGAGAAACGTCGTTGGCATTGTTCCCCGATGTTCCCGGGTTTGAGTAGTTTGTCTCCCAGTTGTATGTGGAAAGTGCGGCATCCCGCTGCTTGATGACGGTGGCTGTGAGCCCGCCTATGGAGTTGTTGTCGTTTATGCCGTAGATGTAGGGGCTTATGGGCGTGGTGCTCCTGTCGGGATATATGACCGCAGAGGTATATGCTCCCTCCTCAAATACGGCTGTCTCATCTGCGGATACGGGTGTGAATACCACCGCAGCGGATGTGACAAGGCATATAAGCAGTGCCTTGATGCGTGGCCTCAAGCCCTCACCCCCCTTAAAGTTTTTGCAGTGTGTTGTACTCATCATTTCCCAAGTATGGCGGCAAGCAGCTCATGCTCGGTGAACTCTCCTGTTCTCCTGTCGGCAAGGGCAAAGTCGGAGTATTTGCCGTTGTCCCACCAGAGAGCCGTAGCGTGGTACCGCCGGCACAGCTCCCGTGTCCATTTGGCGTGGGCTATGCGGTGGGACAGGTTCCCGTCCTTGTTTACAGAGCCCCATTCCGTCAGCCAGACAGGGATGCCCTTGCTTATGAATTTGCGGCTCATATCTTCAAAGTCATGTATGAATTTCAGTGATTTGGGATACTCGGGGTCAAATTCGGAATAATTCTCCCCGTTTTCCAGGCGGAAGCAGAACTCCACAGGACCGTAGCAGTGCCAGGAAAGCATCAGCTTGCCCGGGGCTGTTTTCGGCAGCTCGAAGTATTCGCTCATAAAGCCCTGTATGCAGGCGGCATACCCTTCTGTCATCAGCACACGGTCGGTGTTCTCTCCCCCTGCGCTGTACACGGCATTCACAAAGGCACAGTTGTAGTCGTTGATGTTGAGTATGGCTCTCCTGCACCGCTCCACACGGTCATCTGCGTGCCACTCGTACTCATCACGGGGCAGGCGCACCTCATTGAAGGCTTCCATCACAAGGCGGCTGTCATATCCCGCAAAGCGCCGTGCTATCTGTGACCATATGTCGGTGATGTACTTCACGGAGCTGTCGTGGTACTCATCGGAGGGGAGGATGCCGTATCTGTTCACGTCGTGGTGGCTGTCAAGTACGGTGATGAGCCCTGCATCAAGGCTCACATCCACAAGGTGCTGCACTCTGTCCAGCCACTCAGGGTCTATGGTGTGGTCTGCCCCCTCAACGTGGTTGAACCATGTGACAGGCAGGCGCAGTGCATCAAACCCCGCCTTTTTTACATTGTATATATATTTGTCCGAGATACGGGGATTGTGCCAGAGTGTCTCGCTGGACAGACCGTCGGGGGTTTCCCTCTCCCCGGTCACTCTCTCACGGCTGAATGCGTCAAGGCAGTCGCCGATGTTGTAGCCCATCCGTACCCTCTCTGTCAGGCTCTGTGCTGTATAGCCCATTGTTTGCACCTTCTTTCTGTCCATGCCCTTTGTGCCTGAAGGGGCATCATTCCCATTCGCTCATTGAACCGTAATCTTAACCAGTTTGAGTTAAGTTTTATCGTTCGTGGTCTCTCTATTATCTCAGTTGTCTGTCAGATTTGGAGTGTCTGATTTTTTGTTGCCATTGTGTTGCCGGTGGACATATTGAGTAGAGCGCAGATTGGAGCGGTTGTCAAGATTAATAGCGTTATATTTTGACTTTTTCATACAGTTTTGGTGAAATCATATTTGGTTCAATTATATGATTGTCAAGCAAATCACGTAGCTTAGTCTTTATATCTTTTTCATGGTATCTTTTATGATTTTGAAGAGATTGAAGAACAACCTTAGAAAACACTCCAAGTCCTGCATAATTATGTACAATTACATTATAATGCGTTTGCTTTAATTCTTCTATTGGAGTATTGGCGTCAGATTGCGATTGTTCTAAATTTAAATCCGCATCAATAATATATTCTTCAGGAATATAAACAACATCACAAGTATTAGGCTTTTCAAATCCGACTATTAGTGGAATAATATCATCAATTGAATATGAATCAACATCAACTCTCCATAAAGAAAGTTTATTGCTTGTTGTTTTCAAACAGTTAGTTATTGCATCTGCAGAAACATTGTTTATCTCTTTAGCTGCAATATTGGGATCACTACTTAATGGATTTTCCTGCCACTTTGGACGAGAAATTTTTCTAATATAATAAACCATCTATTCAACTTCCAATTCATTAATAACTTCACTTAAATACTCTTTAAACCATTTAGTATTTGTTCGAGCAAGAAGCTCTTTTAAAGCTGGTAAATGTCTGTTGTCCTTCCAAGATTCAAAACATCTAACAGATAAATCTTGAATTTCAATATCAGGATTTGATAAACCTGCAACAGGAATTATTTGAATGATACTTCTTCGCTCAGGAGGTAAATTCATAACTATAAACAATAGATGTTTAATAATGTACTTGTCATCATACATATGTTGCAAATATATATTTTGTAGAATCGAATCAGCTATTGTACCAAGTTTATCATATAACTCCTCAAAAAACAGCTCGGCTTGCGAACGATAACCTGTATCAAAAGAAGTTTCTAATAATAGTTTTGTAAGTTGTGGAGTGTACTTATCCATATAATCAGCCTGCATTCTCTTAAACTGCATAACAATATCATCATTTTCTATGATGCTTTCATATCTTGTATTATTATTATGCTGAACAGTACTGGAATATGAATTATTATTTATTTCAAAATCATCGATAAAAATATAATTTACAGTTCGTCCATTTGTATTTGAGCTGCCACTCTCTATACCTAATTTGCCCATGATTTTAACTATCTCCCTTTATTGATAAAACCATATTTCCCATTGCATCGAGCATTGTTAAAAACGCTTGATCTTTAAACCTAAACGAGGCGTTTTCAGCAATGGTATTCACATCATAAGCATACTGTGTTATATTCGCTAATATAACATTATTTTTTTCAACAATAATGTTACATTCTTCATTATTGATATTCCCACGAAAACATTGACGTAAGTGAGATTCTGTTTTGTGAGTATTTTCAATATCGATCTCATTTATTTCTTCATTGTCTTGTAAAGAAGTTTCAACATTACAATTTATTGCAAGCCTATTAGAAACAACTTCAAATTTCGTTGTAAAATCTGCAATTAATTCTTTCATTTCCGAATTGAACAATTCAAAAAGATTTTGAATTGTTTCCATTGATGATAAACTAAAATTAATGCGACTTGTTGTGATATCAATATTAAAATCTGCACCTTTATGAAAAGTTGGCATAACAAAAACCTGAGCTTGTCCGTTGGGCAGAAGTTTTAACTCATTAGCTGTCATCGGCTTATACCCTCTTGTGTTAAAAAACTGAATTAATCCCATGTATTTTTCAACGTTACTTGTGGTAAATGCTTCATAGTTTCCAAAAGCCGAAAATTGTATAAAATTCTTCATTAACAAAAACCTCTTTCAGACATTAATGGTAATTTATAGATATATTATAGCACAATATATCATAGAATACAAGTGATTATATATATTTTCATTTATTCTTCACAGTCTGCAAGGTATTTATCACCTGTTCAATAAACTTATATTATTGTATATAGAACGTTAATATGATAAAAGCCGAGGACACTTATTGTATGTAGACTTATAAGCTGAGATCTTGTATAATTTATCTATATTCTAAAGGCAGGTGGTATTTTGAATATTATCGAAGTGTTTGGAACTAATGTCAGAAGATATCGAACGCTGCTTGGGTTATCACAAGAAAAATTCGCCGAGAAATGCGGATTGCATCGAACATATATTAGCGATATTGAGTGTTTTCGTAGGAGTATATCTCTCGACAATATTCAGAAAATTGCTGATGCACTTGAAATCGAAACGTATAAACTGTTTTTGGAGGTTAATCATGATAATTAATATTAAAAACGATGAACTCATAGCCTTGAACGGAGCCGAATCACCTGATTTTCCGAAATATACTTCTCAGTTAATTAACTGGGCAAATCAGAACGCCCAAGGTACTCGTCCTAAAGTAGTTGGAAAACTTTCCGATTTATTTCCTGAGTTTGAGAATGGCACTGATGAAGTAACTATTTCCAAATGGAAAGAATGGTATCTGGCTAAGTATCCTGATGCCGTAAACGAAGCTACAGAGAAAATATGGAAACAAGTTAAAAACCTCAAAGATGCCATTGTTCTAATCGACAAAGACATGGTAAAACGTTGGGTAGAAGACTTAGTTATCACAAAAACATACAATGGATTATATTTTCAGCAAGCGATCTTACAAAGGCTTTCGACTATCCTCGGACACCCTTATCGATTTGCTACCGCAGAGGAAGAATCAAAGGGAATAGACGGATATGTGGGCGATACTGCTTATTCTGTGAAGCCAGATACATTTAAATCAACAAATGCTCGCAGTATCTCTGAAGACGTAAATGTTAAGATGATTTATTACACCAAAAAGAAAACAGGTATTACTGTAGAAATTGAAGACTAAAAACAGGACTGCTATTCATTCATAGTGAGTAGCAGTCCGTATTTTTAGGTATATTCGCAAGTTATAGAGCCGTTGTTGTATTTGAGATTTGATACAGTTGATATATATATCGCTGTTTCTTGTTTGGTCTTTACTGGAAATTGGTGAAGATCGTTATGATAGCATTTTGCTTTCTTTTCTTCTGGCAGTGATGCAATAAAGCTAAGATGTGCAGAAATACGGCTGTTAATGATTTTATTAAGGTCATTAGCCGATACATTAAGTCTTTCACGAGCTAAATCAGCTATTCCTTTATCAATCTCAACACCGATACTGTTTCGATGTGCAGCCATACAAGCAAGATTAGTTGTTCCAAGACCGCAGAACGGATCTAAAACCGTATCGTTTTCGGCAGAATACATATTTACAAGCCTGTACGGTATCTCAAAAGGAAACGATGCATTCCTGTTTCTGACAGCGGAATTGTTCAATACTTGTGAAGTACCTTTTACTTCCCAAAGATCAGAGAACCATATATTTCTTTCTTCCCAAAAATACGCACTCTTTTGTCTGTATTCCTTTTCTTTGCCTTTGAAAGTGCGCTTTCCTCCCTTACGGAATATCAATATGTACTCATGTTCGTAAGTTACGTATGCTCCTGCCGGATACATACCTGATCCCATAAACTTATTAGGCGAGTTTGAAGGCTTTCTCCAAAGAATATCGGGCATAACACTATATCCAAGTGCTGAAAAGAACTCGATGATTTTTGAATGGCTGGAGAAAAGCTGAAATTCCCCTCCTAAAGTTCTCGTAGCATCACCTATGTTTATGCATATAAACCCATGATCTGCAAGAACTCTGTTGCATTCTTTCCATGTTAAATTTAAAAGAGCGTGCATTTTGAGAAAGGAAGAGTAGCCTTCGCCGTTTTCCAAATCGCTCTTTATTGTGCTATCTTGACTTATAAATAAATCATCCCACATTTCGATCATAGGATATGGCGGAGAAGTTACTATAAGATTTACGCTTCCGCTTTCTATAAAATCCATGTTATTGCTATTAGCAGTAACTATCTGGTGTTGAGTCATAATATCACCTATCGCATAGTATTTGTACTCTTGCCATTATACTGTAAAAAGCACTTAATGTCAACGGTTAAGAGATTAAATCTTTTGTTTTACACACACCATAGCCACATACACCGGCTCTCTGGCAATCAGACGATCCATGTTCTCCAGACCACTCGCCTTTGCAAGATCTCCGACCGCTACGGCTCTGAGATACTCTATATCATTTTCGGGCATCATTCCCATTCAATAGTCGCTGAGGGCTTGGGTGTCAGGTCGTAGAGCACACGGTTCACGTTCTCCACTTCGCTGGTGATGCGTGCCGTAATGTGCTCTAAAAGCTCAAAGGGGACGTTCTCCACGGTGGCGGTCATGGCATCACGGGTGTTTACTGCACGGATGATGACGGGATAGGCGAAGGTGCGCTTGCCGTCCTTTATGCCTACGGACTTGAAATCGGGAACGGCGGTGAAGTACTGCCATACCTTGCCCTCAAGGCCGTTTTTCGCAAATTCCTCACGGAGGATGGCATCGCTCTCACGCACAGCCTCCAGCCTGTCACGGGTGATAGCCCCCAGGCAGCGTACTCCCAGACCGGGGCCGGGGAAGGGCTGACGGTATACCATATTGTCGGGCAGACCCAGCGCCTTGCCCACAACACGCACCTCATCCTTGTAGAGCAGCTTTATGGGCTCTACCAGCTCGAACTTCATGTCTTCGGGGAGACCGCCCACGTTGTGGTGTGCCTTCACTCCGTCGCTTTCGAGGATGTCGGGGTATATGGTGCCCTGCGCCAGGAACTCTATGCCGTCCTGCTTGCGTGCCTCCTCCTCGAATACACGGATAAACTCCGCACCGATGATCTTGCGCTTGCGCTCGGGCTCGGCGACCCCTGCCAGCTTGTCAAGGAAGCGGTCCACCGCATCCACATACACCAGATTTGCCTTCATCTGATCCCTGAATACGGCTATGACCTGTTCGGGCTCCCCCTTTCTCAGCAGGCCGTGATTTACGTGTACGCATACCAGCTGCTGCCCTATGGCTCTGATGAGCAGGGCGGCAACAACGGAGCTGTCAACGCCGCCTGACAGGGCAAGGAGCACCTTTTTGTCCCCTATCTGCTGCCGCAGCGCCTTTATCTGATCCTCTATGAATACCTCTGCAAGCTCGGGGGTGGTTATTCTTGACATACTTTCGGGGCGAAATGCTATACTCATTTTAAATCTCCTTTTCTTGTCTGTGGGTGGAATGTGTGACTTGCCTTGCTATGACAAATTGTCGTAAAGTATCTTCATAAGCTCTGTATCCTCGGAATTGAGTGCGATCATCAGAAGCAGGGACTTGGTATCATTGTCCATCTGCTTGAACATCTCGCTGAGAGCCTCCGGGTGAACGGCTGCCATCTGCTTGAGCAGCTTTACCATGGGTGCGGCCTTCTGTGACAGCTCCCGGAGCTCCTCGTCATCGCCGTCGTCATCGTCCTCGGCGGTAAAGTACTTTTCCATCAGCTCGGCCTTTGCTGCATCCATGTGCCTGAGCTCATCCGTCATTGTAAGGGTTATGCTGTTTGCCCGGCAGAAATCCTCCAGCAGTGCCTTTGTGCGTTCGTTCCTCACCTTGATGACCTTCGGGTGCTTCTTTGCACCGTTGAGTGAATCCGTGATGTCGTTAACAAGCGCCGAGGGGTGCTTTTCCACATCTATGTCTGATGTTGCGCAAAAGGATCTGCCCCTGCTGTTCACTATAAGCAGTATGGGCGGGTAAAACAGCGGCGCACCCGGTATATCATCGCGGGCCAGGGTCTTATCAGCGTAGAAGAACTCAGCCTCATACACACCGGAGGCAGTCTTTGTCTCCAGCAGGGATGTGACCTTGGGGGAGGGATACTCAAAGCCCGAATATGAGGGGCGCTTGACATAGCTTATCTCCGCCTTGCCCTCATGCAGATCCACAAGGGGGATGGAGGGGCTGCTGTCCGTAAGGCACAGCTCTGCTCTGGAGGAGGTCTTCAGCTTCTCAGCCAGTGCGGCGGCAGCCCTCAGAGCCGTTACGATTATAGTCCTGTAAGGCTCCTCGTCAATGGGCTGGGGAGCAAGGCAGGGCAGAAATCTGAAAAAGATGGGGTACGCATTCTGCCCCCGCAGGGATATCCCTTTGCGGCCGGTATAGTCCCGTATATCATCCATTACCTCGTCAGGGATCATATAGGAATTGTAGAAGCAGCAGGCAAGCCTGTTCTGGGTGACAAGCACCTTGTTCCTCGTGTCGGGGTCGGAAGCGAACTCCTCCCCGGTGAGCAGCTCATATGTATCCCAGCCCTTCTGGCCTAAGTATACACAAAGCCCGATGTGTTCGTTCTCTGCCGCAGAAATGCCGACATAGCCCACATCGCCGTCCGGCAGTGGGATGGCGAATATATCCCGCCTGCCCAGCTTTTTGCTGACCTTTGATCTTCTGTACTCAAAGGCGGCATCAAGCATTTCATCTGTCAGGGGTACATACGGGGCAGGGAGGCAGTGGGGCTCATCTTCGTAATAGTCGTCGTCCCCATCCTCATCGTCATCATCGTATTCATCATAGTCGGGGTACTGTTCGGGAGACTCGCCCTTTCTTCTTATGATGGCAGGCTCTTCTGTGGCTTCGTCAAGCTCCTTCAGCACCTTGCAGCGGAATATCCACTCATCGCCGAAATCAAAGAGGAAGATAAACTCGTCCCCTTTCTTTATCCCCGCCCTGAGAAAGGTATAGTTGTTGGTGTGGCGGTATTCATTCTCATCATCTGCCGATGCCTCGTAGTAGCAGTCCCTGTTGCTCCACACCTTGTTATCCATGAAGAAGGCATGGGCATGGTCGTTGTCAAAATCGAATGCCCAGAGTATCATATCCGCAAATTCATCAAGGGTCATCCCTGCGGGCACCTGCAGATGACGGTAACAGCCTTTCCCTGCGGCAACGCTTATTACAAAGGATCGGTTGAGGTTTACGATCTTTGATCTCATTCATTTTCCCCCTTCTTCATTCTTTTGACAAGCGCCGGAACACATATGTATATCACAAGTATCATCACACCGCACAGGGAGATGAGCGCCCCCGTCTGCACATGGCGGTTTTTGTAGTCAAAGCGTATGATGTTCTCGCCCTTGCCGCAGCGCACTGCCATAAGGCCGTAGTTCACCTTTTCCACCTTCACGGGAGCGCCGTTTATGGTGGCGTGCCAGTCCTCGTCATAGGGTATGCTGATAAAGAGCAGCTTATCCTCATCCAGGGTTATGGCTGCATCAAAGCCGCTTCTGTCAGTGGTGAAGTAGTCGCAGGAGTGCTTTGCGGCGCATATCTCACGGAGCCTGTCGGTATCATATTTTGCGTTTGCGGTGTCATAGGGCACAAGGATATCCGAATACCGGGCTGCCTGTTCATCCGTGAGCACCACTGCCTCAAGCATCCCCTGCATTTTCAGTGCCCTGTTGTCAAGGGCATCAAGTGCTTCATCGGTGGTGTATGTGTCATAGGTAAAGCCCATGGGGATGTAGCAGTCGTTTTCGTAGACCACCAGATCATCAAGGGAGGTCTTGTAGGTGTAGATGTCAAGCCCTATAGGGTGCTCGAAGGGCTCTCTCTTGGTGCCGTCGTCCAGGTAGTAGGGGGTGTCAAAGTAGTATCTCACCGACAGCAGACAGCGGTATGCCATGTAGTTGGGAGGTATCTGGGAATGGGTGCCCCTTTCAAACCCCAGCTCCGACATAAGCTGGCTGATGGAGGGGTGTACAAGGCTGATAAAGCTCTGTACGGAGGATCTGTTCCACATGATGCCCACATTCTCCGCATTGTGGTCGTTGTCGATACGGTAGTAGCAGTCCTCGGCGGCTATCTCCTTCACCTTGGCTGAATCGGAGATGTATATCCCCTTGTAATGCTGATTTGTTAGGATAAAGTGGGAAAACACCAGAGGCACACAGGTGGTGATGACACCCACTGCCGCACACCGCACAAATATGGCGCCGAGCTGTTTGGCGGAGGTGTCAAGGGACTTGTCATGGAAGAGGGAGTACATGAGCGCCATGCAGCCTATGGGCAGGATAGTGCAGTAGAGGATATACATGAAGCGCTGATCCCCGGCCTGTATCATGGCGTTTGCCTCACCGGAATTCAGCTTGTACACAAGGGCGGCGATGATCACAGCCCCGGCTGCGCAGATACCGGGAATGATGCCATTTTTCATCAGGGTGATGTCCCTGTCGGCGGTGACAGCGGTCATGGTGCACATGATGAGTATGGGGCAAAAGTACCAGCGGGCGTAGTACTGCTGGTTCATTGCGGAAAACAGGGAGTTTAAAAAGGGTACGAGCATACACACGCAGGATGATATGAATGTGAGCTTCAAGGTGTCCCTTTTCTCCTTTACCGCAAAGAAATAGCCTATTACCCCGCATATACCGACAAAGGGCAGATATGCCGTCACATTTGCGGAGGACAGCTCGTCTGATACGGGGAAAAACTGTATCAGGGGTATATCCGGCACGGTGAACATACTTTTGAGGATATACAGGTACTTTAAGGGCTCATTGGAGTATAGCAGGGGGTTTGTGCGGATAAAGGCCGTGGTTCTGTCGTTTGAGAGTACGGAAGCTATGGAGGGGATGAGTATGACTGCGGCGCACACCACACCCAGAACAGCCTCTGCACCGTACAGCACAAAGCGGGGGAGTGTAAACCTGTATCGGCCGCAGATAACGTTTATAACAAAGTACATGACGGTGAAGACCACCATGCCGAAGAAGAAGTAGTAGTTGGTAACGGCGCACAGCCCCACCATAAGGGCGAAAAGCCCTCTTTTCCCCTCAATGAAGAGCTTGTCGGAGGTGTACAGCAGCAGTGGGAACAGGCACACAGGGTCATGGAAGTGATTGAAGAGGAGTGAATAGACCATGAACCCGGAAAAGCTGTACAGAAGGCCGCCCAGAGCAGCGGCATTGGTGTTTTTCGTGAAATTGCCGATGTAGATATAGGCGGTAAGTGCTGCCACGGCGGTTTTCAGTGCCAGAAACCAGGGCATGAGATAGGGGAGACTCTCGTTGGGGAAGGGAATCGTCAGCCAGAAGAAGGGGCTGCCCAGAAGATAGAAGGTGTAGCTTTCAAACAGGTCGGAGCCCAAGTCGGTGGCAAAGTCCCAGCCGAAATGCCCGCTCCTTACCAGCTCGTGTACATGGTAGTAAAAGGGTATCTGCTGAAAGTTGTAGTCGCCGAAAAAGAGGTACAGCCCGTCACCCAGTGCGGCGCAGAGCATGAAGCACATTGCCGACAGCACGAACACCAGCCCGAAAAGGGGCAGCGCCTTGCTCTTTTTTGTATCCTGCAAATATCCTTTGATATCCATGGGTGTTTTCCTGCCTATGATGTGATCGAATCGATTATTTCCTGTGCTGTGTCATAGTGTTCCCGCTTTATGACACGGTCGTAATTGTTCTGCAGTATGCCGCAGTCTGCGAATGTGGCGTTGTCGGTGAGTATCCACACAGCTGCCTGCCGCACACAGTAATCCGTTTCGTTTTCCGCAAAATATCCGGAAAGGGCTTCTATCCGCCTGTCCGATGCGGCGGAAAGGGTGTAGCCGCTGTTTCCGTCAGGGACGGCACGGTGGATATCCATACAGCAGGTATTGACATCATATGTGACCGTGATACCCGCCGTGACGGACTCACGGAGGGGGGATGTCACGAGCATATCTTGGTACATCTCATCATCGGAAGCAAGATATGACCCTGCGGGCAGAGAAAAGGATATGGTATCATCTGTGTTGTTGGTGACGGTGATCCGGGCGTTCTGTATGTTCTCACAGATGATACGGATCGTGACCGCTCCTGTCTTTTCAAGCTCTGTCAGGGGCTTTGGCATAATGACCTTTATCACCGCAGAGTATGCTGTGCCGCTGCTGTCGTGTACACTGACGGTGGATGTCCCGTCCTCAACGGGGGTGACGGTAACACCCTCAAGCCCCTTGTCAGCTAAGATGATACTGCTCCCCTCAAGGGTATAGGTAACATCATCGGGCTTGTCGCTGCAGACAAGGCGCAGGTCACAGGGCTTGCCGTCAAGTATCGTGAGCTCTGACGGGGAAAGGCGGACATAGCTTTGTTTTCTGCCGCTGCACCCTGTAAGCAACAGGAGGAGCGCAGAAAGAAGCATAATATAAAATCTCTTCTTCATATCCCTACTGCCCTGCTTTAAATCTTATCTTTCTTATGATGGTCTTTATCCCGTTTACTATCTCCTTGCGGAAGAAGACACCCAGAGTGATGAGGGTCGCCCCCACTACTCCAAGGGATATGCCGCCTGTTACAGCCCAGTTTGTTACAGCCCAGTAAACCATTACCGCCAGATCCACGATCGCCAGCACCCATGCTTCCACGGGAATGGCAAAGAAGAGGTTGAACCGCTGATGGGGGAAGAGTATGCCGTACACGATAAACAGGGAGGGTATCATGTACAGATTGGTGGTGAAGCCTGTGACAAAGCCTGCGGCAAGGGTCAGCACCCACAGCAGCAGGATATACCTTGTCAGCCTTTCCTCCCCCCACTTTTCCTCCAGTGTGCGGGAGATGCTCACATATAGAATGGCGGAGACCACCATCCACAATGGGCTTGAGTCTACCGGCAGCAGTGCAAAGGTCAGCACACGCCACACCTGCCCGGAAAGGACAAGGGAACGGTCAAAGTCCATATACAGGGTGAATTTGCCCTCTGTCAGCAGATCCCCCACAAATACCAGTGCCATGGCAAATATCATGTATGTGACAAGCCCCGGCACGCCAAAGGTCCTGAAAAAGCGTCTTATCGTATATTTATCCATGAGCTCACCCTCTGCGGTACACCTTGGGGAGAAAGGGCTTTTCCGCCCACCGCTTGAATCTGAAGAACATTGTTTTTTCCGGTTCTATGGGGCGCAGGAGTATGGAGCGCATACCGCACAGATTGGCACCTAATATGTCGGTGTAGATCTGATCGCCTATGGCAATGCCCTCACGGCATTTTATGCCCATGCGGCGGCAGCCCTCAATGTAGCCCTTTGGCATGGGCTTTGCCCCCTCGCACACAAAGTCAAGGCCTATAAGCTCCGCAAAGGGGCGCACCCTGGGCTCGTGGTTGTTTGACACGATAATGAGCTTTATCCCCGCATTTTCCATGGAGGCTACCCATTCGTGGAGCCCCTCTATGGGAACCGGGTTGTCATGGGTGGTGCAGGTGTTGTCGATGTCGAGTATTATCCCCTTTGCGCACTGCCCCTTTATTATGTCGGGAGTTATGTCAAGCAAAGACTCAAATGCTAAATTGTATGAAAACAGCATCCTGTGAAAGGTCTCCTTTGGATGGCTAAAGGGTCTGTGAAGCCAGCTCCCTGCCCTTGTAATCGAAGATGTGTATTGTGTCGCTGTCCGGGGTGTGGTCAATGCGGGCGGTGATGTAGCATATGGAGGTATCTCCTTCGGGATAGTCGATGTCGATGGTATGTGCCTCCCCGTCCACTCTCACCTCAAAGTTTACAAAGCCGTAATCCCCGTCCTCCCTTTCACCGAAAACGGAGTTGATGACCACATCCTTTGTGCCGAACTCTGTTTTGAGCAAAGCGTGATTGAGCACATTGTCGTCACGCAGATACAGGGAGTATTCATCCCCCTTTGGGGCATATTCTCCGTTTATGAGATCCGGGAATTCATCGAAGGAAAGCTCTGCGGACTGCTGCCCTGCGGCAAAGTAGGTGATGTCATATATGTTGGAGAAGAACACCACCCCTGTGGGGGTAAGCACATAGTTCATTGCACCGTGCTCCCAGGGTTCTCCGTCCTCAGAGTAGCTGGTGTAGCCGCACAGATCCTCCCCGTAGGTCTCCGTCAGAGTGGCATCTGCACTTTCCTGCCAGAATATCTCAGGGTCGTACTTTGCTGTCAGCTTCTCCGCCACAGCCTTGCGCACCCCCTGTTTGTCGGGGGTCAGGTCATCGAGTGTGATGAGAGTGCCGTCCGATACACGGAAATTGTAGGCAGTATAGCTCCAGAAGTTGTGTACACCGCCGCCAAATTCATCAACCATCACCACAAAGCTGAATATGTCCTCATCGCAGCGTATGACGGATACTTCCTCCGTAAGGGTAAGGCAAAGATCATACTCGTTGAAGAGGGAGTCGTCATTGGCATATAATTCGTTGGCGCTTTCGATGTAGTCTTTTTCCACCTGATGCGAAAATTCGTCTATCTCCTGCATAAGGGAGTTCACCGCATTTTCAAGCTGGGGATAGTTGCCGGCATCCGGGAAGCTGACAGCCTTTCTGGTGCCTATGTACAGTGTCCTGTCGGGGTCATCATCGGCTGTGACACGGTTTTCACTGTAATCATAGGTGAACACGGGCACCCGTGAGGCGGGCACCTCTGCGGTCGTCTCGGAAGAGACTGCGGTGGTCAGCTCTGTTGTTTCCGTCTGTGTTTCGGTGAGGGCGGTTTCCGTCTGTGTGCTTTCCGTGACAGAAAGGCTTTCCGTTGTCTGTTCCGTTTCGGTCTCTTCCGGAGCAGCCGGCTGTGAAGCACAGGCGCACAGCAGCAGCGCCCATATCACAGGTATGGTCTTCAGCTTCATAAAGTACTCCTATCAGCTCTGCATTATCCCAAGTATGGTAAGGGCTGTCTTGTCAGAGCCCTCTGCCAGCTTTACTTCCACGGTGTGGTGCTCGGTCTCCTTGTTGATGAGCACCTGCTGTGTCTCACCATAGGTGCCCCAGCCCCCTGTGAAGTCGGCATCAAGGGTGCCCTTGCGCTCCCCGTCGATGTACACGTCGTACTTGCCGCCCTTGCCGCTGGTGGTCTTCACATAGAAAAAGCCCAGGCACTTGCAGTCGGTCTCGAATTTAAGGTAGCCCTCATCCTCGGTGACAAAGTTATCCGGGAACAGGGAGGGGTATACTCCGTTGCCTGCCTTCTCAAAGCCTGTCATCTCTACAGGCTCGATGTCATCGGAGCCCAGCATCACCGCATCGGCATAGTAGTCTGCGGTGTAGGCGGGGGTGTCAAAGGAAAGGTCGGAGGTGTCTATGCTGTCACGCTCATCATATACGCTGTCCAGGTAGCGGGACAGAAGCTGCCCTATCAGGCTGTGCCCCTCGTCGTTGGGGTGTATGTTGTCCGGTGAGATTGCCTTCCAGTCAAGGGTGCCCGCTGCCACCTCGGGATATACTATCTCACGGTAGGAAAGGCTGGGCAGGTCATAGGCACGGCCTATCTCCAGATGTGTTTCCTGTAAGCTTGTGCCGTTCTCCTGTGTGGTGAAGAGGAGTATCACCGCAGGCTGTGAGGGGGCGTTCAGGATCTTCCTCACAAGGCTGTCGTAGGAATACTTGTTCATGAGCCTGTCCCCGTCATTGACGGAAAACTCCACTATGACCACATCAGGTTCATATGCTAAAAGCTGGGGCTCCACACGGTGTACTCCCAAGTAGGAATTGGTGCCGCCAATGCCCGCATTTACAAATTCCACCTCGGTGGAGGGGAATTTTTCCTTCCAGTATTTATAGAAAAGGCTCGCATAGCAGTTGTCGGGGTTGGAGGCAAGGCTGCCCTGGGTGATGGAGCCGCCAATGGTGCCCACGGTTATCTTTTCGCCGTTCTCAGCCCTTTTCATAACCGATGCAAGGCGTGCCTTGTTGCCCTCGTTGAGCAGTGCCCTCTGATACATGGCGTCCGTAAGTCCTGCGGAAAGATCCACAGGCTCTGTGGGCACAGCCTGTGTGGTGATGCTCACCTTGGTGCCCTCCTCAGCGGGAGCAGTGGTCTCGGCAGCAGGTGCAGCGGTGTCGGCGGCAGTGTCAGCCGGGGCAGATGTGGTGCCGCAGGCGCAGAGCATAAGGCACAAAGCGGCTATGGCAATTGATCTCTTGTTCATTATTGTTCTCCTTGATCTATAAAAGAATGTACGTTTTGGATCTTTGTCAGATACTTAATGACAGTATATCACTTTTTGGTCATGTAGTCAATGGTTTTGAAAAAAAGTAACTCCCCGAATAAAACATCGGGGAGTTAAGGCTTTTGTAATACAATATTAGTTTGCAGGTGCTGCCTCGGCAGTCTTGCCGCCGCCCTTTTTGCCCACCTTTTCCTCAAGGAATACCCAGAGGGGAGCTGCAAGGCACAGGGATGAGTATGTGCCCACAACAAGGCCTACGGTCATAGGAAGGGAGAAGGAGATGATGGAATCCACACCGTATACGATGGCTACCACGGTAACTACGAGCATTGCCATAACGGTGGTGATGGAGGTGTTGAGGGAGCGCACAAAGGACTGATTGATGGAGAAGTCCGTCAGATCTCTCAGGGAAAGGCTTTCCTTGTAGAGCATCTTGTTCTCTCTGATACGGTCGTAGATAACGATGGTATCGTTGATGGAATAACCTAAAATGGTGAGTATTACCGCCATGAAGTTAGCATCTATCTCCATGCCGCATACCACGAAGAAGCCGTATACTATGATGCAGTCGTGGAGAAGTGCGATAATGGCGCATATGCCCGCAAGCCAGCCCCCTATGTTCTTAAAGCGCACGGCAATGTAGAGGATAAGCACCACAGCCGCCAGTACAACGGCAAGAAGGCATTTCTTGAAGAATTCGGAGCCGGCTGAGGGGGATACGTCCGTGGATTCCAGCAGCTCCAGCTCATTTGCGGCATACTTTTCGGAAAGGGCTGCGGAAAGCTCTGCCTGCAGGTCTGCGGTAAGGCCGGAGTTTGACAGGAAGGTGAGCTGGATGTTGTTTCGCTTTGTGTTGAAGTCTGTACCTGTGGTCACATCCAGGCCTATGCCCCCGAGGGCCTCGGAGGCTGCCGCCTTGAATTCGTTGGCATCAATGTCTCCGCTGTACAGGTAGGTTATGATGGTACCGCCCTTGAACTGTATGTCAAGCTTGGCGCCGAATATGAACGTGGAAAGGATGGAGAATATTACCAGTGCCGCAGAGAGTATAAAGTATACTTTGCGGTTCTTCATAAATCCGAAGTGGAATTTTGTTTCAGGCAGCTTCATTTCTTTGCACCTCCGTAAAGACGGGGACTGCGAAGCCCCTTAAAGCGTGACAGGGACATGGTCATGAGCCTTGCGCAGAGCACCCCGAAGAAGAGGTTGAGCACCGTACCTGTCATGAGGGTGTAGCCGAAGGAGTAGATGGTACCCGCAGTGGTAGGACCGAACATGAAGAACGCAAAGCTCAGAAGCTTTGCCCACAGGCTGTCGGTGGTGCCGAATGCGCCCATGAGGATGATGGCAACGAGTATCATGGTAACGTTTCCGTCCAGAATGGCGGAGAATGCTCTCTTGTAGCCGCTCTGGAGTGCGCCGTCAAGGGTCTTGCCAACAGCAAGCTCTTCCTTTATGCGCTCTGCGGTGATAACGTTTGCGTCAACGCCCATACCTACCGCAAGGATGATACCTGCGATACCCGGTATGGTGAGTATGCTCGAATCGGCAAAGCCAAGGTACCCGCTGACAAAGGCAAGAGTGCCTGCAACCTGTCCCACAAGGCACAGCACAGCAACAAAGCCCGGCAGACGGTATACTATGAGCATGAACACTGCAATTGCACAGAATGCGATGATCCCTGCCAGCACCATGGCCTCCAGAGCGCCTGCGCCCAGTGAGGGAGATATGGTGGAGAAGGAGGAGGTCACCAGCTTGAAGGGCAGTGCGCCGGAATTTATCTGGTCAGCCAGCTTCTTGGAGCTTTCCGCATCGAAGTTTCCGCTTATGGTGGCATTGCCGTCGGTGATGACCGCATTTACGGTGGGGGCAGAGATGCAGGTGTCATCCATCCATATGGAGATGGTGCCGTTTTCCGCATACAGGCGGGAGGTAGCATCGGCGAATTTCTGCTTGCCTGCATCGTCAAGGCGCAGTGCAACCAGCCACTCTGTGCCGCTGCCGTCACTGGTGTGGGTGTCGTAGTAGGCATATGCCTCGGCAACGTCCGCACCCTCCAGGATGATGTTCTCTGCGGTTATGCCGGAGGGGGCGCCTGTGGCATCCGTCTCGTATCCTTCACGGAATGTGAGGCGGGCAGTCTCGCCCAGCTCCTTTACAGCAGCCTCGGGATCGAAGTTGGCCTCGTTCTCCTTCCAGGGGAAGCGGACGATGATGCGGTCGGTGTTGTAGTCGATATATGTTTCGTAATCGGTGATGGACAGGGACACCATTCTCTGCACGATGACCTCTTTTGCGGCATCGAGCTGCTCGTTAGTGGCGTCAAAGCCCTCGGGAGGAGTAAAGGTGACATCAACGCCGCCCTTTATGTCTATGCCGAAGCGGATGTCCTCCACACCCTTGATGTAAACCGTCTTGTTGTCACCATAGTAATAGCTGAAGCCTGCCACCACTGAATAGGCAAAAAGCAGTATCAGCAAAGCCACGATGAAAAAGACGGGCTTTCCGACCCTCTTCACGTTGTTTATCAGTCCTTCCGAAAATGATTTTAACACATTTTGATATTATACCATTATTATGCGCCGCTGTCAATAGGCTATATAACAAAAAATACCCCGGAAAACTGCGTTACCTTTAAGTAATAGGTGATAAGTAACAGGTAATAGCTAATAGTGAATAATGAATAGGTTGGTGACGATGAGATACTTGCTTTTTACCTCTTTGCTGCTCTTTCTTTTTTGCAAAAGCGCTGCCTTAGCAGCAGCAGCGGCTGTGCGGTCAGCTTCAGAACATCTTGCTTCTTGCCTCTTGTTTCCTGCTTCTTTTATGGAGCTTTCAATCCAATATCACACTGTTTTCACAATAGGGGGTTATTATATACTCACAAACAAAAGAAAGGCCCCATGCGGGGACAGCAGAACGGGAGCGTTACAGCTCCTTTTCAAAGGGAAGGCGAAAAGTTATGTATGAGAATAATTACAACTACATTGATGTGCCCGAGGAAAAGAAAAAGAGATCGGGCGCAGGCAGGACGGTAGCGGTCATACTGGCGGCGGCTCTTGCAGGCGGTGCGGCAGGCTATGGAGGTTCTTACCTTGCAAACCGCACACAGGCGGTGCCCGCAGTTGAGCAGACAGCGGCAGCGGAGGAAGACACATCCTCCTCCGGGGATGCGGCTCCTGCGGCGGCGGCGACCTCCTCTCCGGTAGACCTTATACATACAGGCAGCACCTCTTCCGAGGGGGAGCTTACCACACAGCAGATAGTAAAGAAGGTATCACCCTCCGTTGTTATCGTCCGTGCTGAATACAACAACGGAAACGGCGGCACAGGCACGGGCATAATCCTGAGCAAGGACGGATATATCATCACCAACGCCCACGTAGTACAGACCCAGGCGCAGGAATACGTAAACGGCAATGATGGCTACAATCCCTTCGGCGATTACGGCAACAACGGCGGCTACGGCGATATATTCAGCTACTTCTTCGGGGGCGGCAGCTACAAGACCGTGACAAAGCAGGCTGACAAGGTGACCATATTCCTTAATGCCGAGGATGAGACAGGCCACGAGGCAGAGATAATAGGCCTTGACACCAACTCCGACATTGCGGTGCTCAAGATCGATGCCACAGATGTTGACCTCACTCCTGCGGAGATAGGCAGTTCCGACGACCTTGAAATGGGAGATACAGCCATAGTTATAGGCTATCCTCTGGGACTGGGGCTTTCCACCTCACAGGGCATAGTATCCGGCCTTAACCGCACCCTTGATATGGAGCTTTCAGTAGGGGGCAGCGCCTCCATGACCCTTATCCAGACGGATGCGGCAATAAATGCGGGCAACTCCGGCGGCCCTCTGGTAAACTCCAGGGGACAGGTAGTGGGCATAACCTCATCGAAGCTCTCCTCCACATCCATTGAGGGCGTATGCTTTGCAATACCTATCACCGACATCATGCCTATCATAAGCCAGCTTATGAACAACGGCTATGTCGCAACTCCTCAGCTTGGCATCACAGGTGCCAACGTGAACAAGGCAGTTGCAAGATACTACGGGCTCCCTGTTGACAAGGGCGTTATGGTAGTGACCGTCAACGAGGGCGGCGCCGCAGAGGCTGCGGGCATATGCGCAGGTGATGTCATAGTAGCGGCTGACGGCAAGGATGTATCCTCTATGGAGGAACTTACCGAGATAAAGGGCACACATCAGGCAGGGGACACCATGGAGATAACTCTTGCCCGTGCTGACGGCAATGAGACCGTACAGGTAGTGCTTGGAGAGGGCAGCGAGCCCGAACAGGAAAACTGATTATCCTCTTAGTATCATAAGAGCAAAAGACAGGCTCCGCACAAATGAGTGCGGAGCCTTTTTTCATATGAACACAAATGCTTTCAGGAAAGCAAGCAGATACAGGTGAACGGGGTAGAACACACGGTATATCCACCTGAACCCTTTGGGGATGCTGCCGTATTCCCCGTTGTACAGGACTATGACGGGTATCACAAATACAGAGGCACATTCCGCATAGATGCCTGACAAAGCAGTCCTTATCAGTGCAAGCGGACCGTACCGGTGCCCGGAGAGCAGGCGGGGTATGATGCCGTATTCAAGGCCGATAGAGATATAGTAGGTGAGGAACACACCGCACAGGGCGAGTACCCTTTTCCACAGCGGCTGTTCCCGGCAGCGCCCGAGATATATGCAAAGCCCTAACATCAGCACTATGCCGCTGCCGCCGTACCCCAGCCCCCAGAAGCTGTTGAAGAGAATGACTGCCCCCCATATTATCACCTTGGGGAATATCTTGTCGGTGGTGTCGGCGATGATGATCCCTGCCAGAAAGGTCACAAACTGGAGTATCTGGTTCTGGGAGCCTGTATACAGCCATGTGCCGTGGTCAACGAAGTTGTAGCCCAGCTCCGACACCGCTGCCAGTATGCACAGGGTGACAAAGTATCTTTTGAGCCTTTTGGGGTCGCCCTTGAGGTGCAGGTATGAATCTATGGCCATGAGAGCATACAGGGGGAAGGCAAGGCGCCCTATGGCACGCAGTATGTTTGGCAGTGAAAATGCCACTGCCGTGTGATCCATCGCCATAGTGACCATGGCGATGATCTTGAGTGCAAAGCTGGAGATGCTCACGGAGGGCTTTTTAGCGGCTTCGGTCATTTAAGTACCCTTATGGTGGTGATGACTCCGCCTGCAAGCTGTGACAGCTTCTCGTTAAGGAGCCCCTCCTCATCGGCGGCGGTGATGAATGCGTTCTCTCCGGTTATCCTCTCCGGGGTTTTGAGGAAGGTGACCTCCCCCATTGCGGCAGTGATCTCATCTTTTGAGGCGGTGGTGCGCACAAAGAGACGTGTTACAGCGTGCTCCGGCTTTTCAATGAAGCTGTCGTCGGTGCTGTCCTCCCACATACGGGTCATGACCGTGCCGTCAGCCTTTGCACAGGTTATCACATCCCCCAGCACTGCGCTTGCGGTGGGCAGCTTGCCTGCGCCCTTTCCGTAGAACATTACCTCATCAAAGCCGTTGCCGTAGACGGTTATGGCGTTGAATACGTCCGTCACATGGGCAAGCTGGTTCTTGCAGGATACAAAGCGGGGGGCTACAAGGGGCAGGTATTTGTCACCGTGCTTTTCCACAGAGGCTATGAGCTTTAAGGCGTAGCCGTTGGCTGAGGCATATTCCGCATCCTCAAGGGTAAGGGACATTATGCCCTCTGTGGGCACCATTTCGGGGTATACGTGCTTCCCGGATATCATGGAGGCAAGTATGCATATCTTGCGGCAGGCATCGTGACCCTCTATATCTGCAGTGGGATCCTTTTCAGCATAGCCCAGATCCTGGGCGGTCTTCAGCGCTCTTTCAAGGGGCATATTCTCCTCTATCATCTTGGTGAGGATGAAGTTGGTGGTGCCGTTTACTATGCCGGCAGCACCTGTCAGCTCATTGGCGCAAAGACAGGTGTGCATGGGCTCTATGACGGGGATGGCACCGCCTGTGGATGCCTCAAAGGCGAAGTTGCAGTTGTGCTCCCGTGCAGTCTTCAGCAGCTCTGCCCCCTTCTTGGCAACAAGCTCCTTGTTGGAGGTGCACACGCTCTTCCCCTTTTCAAGGCAGCGCTTTACAAAGTCAAAGGCAGGGTTCACGCCCCCCATGACCTCCGCTACCACCTTTACCTCCGGGTCACTCAGGATGTCGTTTATATCCTTTGTGAACAGGTTTGAGTAGGAGAGCCCGGGGAAATCACGTATATCAAGGATGTAGCCCAGCTCCAGGTCAAAGCCCTCTCTCTTGTTGATAAGGTCTTTGTTCATGAAAAACAGTTCCGCTGTGCCGGAGCCTACCACTCCATGGCCCAAGATCGCAAATTTGGTCATTGTTATCACTCTTCCGATATTAATTTTATCTCTACCACACCGGGGTTGCCCCTGAGCTTTCCGCAGAGCGCCGCCCCTGATGTGCTGTCAGACAGCTTTACCGTTACGGTCACAGCCGCCGCCCCGTCCACAGGAACGCTCTGGTTGAGGGTCAGTACATTCGCCCCGTTGGAGTGCAGTGCCGAAAGCAGGGAGGAAAGCACCCCCGGCTCGTCCTTCAGCACTGTGTAGAAGGACACTATCCGTGCGGTGAGCTTTTCCTCATAGGTGTATATGCTGTCACGGTACTTGTAGAAGGCACTGCGGGATATTCCCACAGCCCTGCACGCCGACTGGTACGACTTTTCCTCTCCGCAGGCGATGAGGCGCTTTGCCTCCATGACCCTGATAAACACATCGGGCAGCACATCAAGGCTCACCACCGCATAGCCGCGGCGCATATCGTTATCCTTTGCCATATCCCGGCATCCCTTCCAAAAAGAAAAGCCATGCACCCGCCTGCATAGTCCGCAGCAGATACACAGTTGTATTTGAGATGAATACATTCTACCACTTTTTCAGGTGTTTGTCAAGGGATTAGCAAAAAAAACAGAAGGCGTGCGGAAGGATAAGCCCTGACAGCAAACAGCCGCCCCCTCTTTTCCGCAAAAGCGCAGCTTTTACATGAAAGGAGGAGGACGGGCTGATGACTCATTTTTACTTATTACCTATTACTTGCTGCTTGCTCCCTCGTAGCATTTGAATGCATCCTCTGCGTGCTGTGCGTCAGAGCCGTCCTTCTTCATGGTAAGGGCGCTGATGATGGGGCACAGGATCAGGGTGGAGATCATGGTGAATGCGCCGCAGTTGAGGGGAGAGAGGATGTTGAGCTTCCAGCCCAGACCCTTTACAGCCTCAACGGCTGCGGGGAAGTAGCCCATGCTGAACAGCACCGTGTGTATAACGGTTATGCCTACGCCCCAGGCAAAGCAGAATGCCACTGCCGCACGGGAGATCTTCTTTGAGTACAGCCCCCACAGGAAGGGTGCCAGGAATGCCCCTGCCAGAGCGCCCCATGAAATGGACATAAGGGTGGTGATGTAGGTGTTCTTGTTCATGGCAAGGATAACGGAAAGGGCAAGGAATACCACGATGAGCACACGCATCATGAGCACCTGCTTTTCCTCGGTCATGTCCTTCTTGAAGGGCTTGATAAGGTCAATGGTCATAGTGGAGGAGGAGGTGAGCACCAGAGAGGACAGTGTGGACATGGATGCGGACAGCACCAGTACCACCAGCAGCCCCATAAGGGCATCCGGGAGGGCTTCGCTCATCATTCCGGGGATGATGGCATCGTACTCCAGCTTGCCGTTTGCAAGGGTGGCAAGGGCTGTCTTGCCGGCTTCACCGGTGGTGGTGGCATATAGTCTGCCGAAGCCTCCCAGGAAGTAGGAGCCTCCTGCCACTACAAAGGCGAATATGGTAGAGATTATGCTGCCCCTCTTGATGGCGGCATCGTCCTTGATGGCGTAGAACTTCTGCACCATCTGGGGCAGTCCCCATGTGCCCAGTGATGTGAGTATGACAACGCCTATGAGGTTTATGGGGTCGGGGCCTATGATGGAGTTGAATACACCTGTATTGCCGTTGGCATCGGGTATCTGACCCAGCGAGTCAAATGCTGTCCCAAGGCCGCCCTTGTAGTTTACGGCGCATACTATTACAGCGATTATGCCTATGAGCATGATTATGCCCTGTATAAAGTCGTTGAGGGCTGTTGCGGTATAGCCGCCCATGATGACGTAGAGGGCGGTGAACAGCGCCATGATGATGATACAGGCGGTGTAGGGGATGTGGAAGGCGGATTCAAACAGCCTTGAAAGGCCGTTGTATACAGATGCAGTGTAGGGGATGAGGAAGATGAAGATTATCACTGCGGAGGCGGTCTTCAAGTGCTTTGAGCCGTATCTCTTCTCAAAGTACTCGGGCATTGTGGATGCATCAAGATACTTTGACATGGTGCGTGTGCGCCTGCCAAGGATGACCCACGCAAGCAGCGAGCCTATGACCGCATTGCCTATGCCTATCCAGGTGGCAGAGGCACCGTATGACCAGCCGAACTGCCCGGCATAGCCTATGAACACCACGGCGGAGAAGTAGGATGTGCCGTAGGCAAAGGCGGTGAACCAGGGGCCTATGCTGCGCCCGCCCAGCACAAAGTCGGATACGTTCTTTGTCATGTTGTGGCAGTATACGCCGATGCCTATCATCAGCAGGAGATAAATTATGAGTATGATCCATAGAAACATAGCTGTAACCTCTTTTTTATGGTGTGTTGCTGTGGTGTTGCACGGTGCAAAGCTGTGCAACGTCAATGCGTTAAAGCGGCAATGTCAAAACTTATGCACAGCACCACACGGGGCACTGTGCAAAAGTATTACAGATTGTAGATCTCCACGGCGCTGAGCACCTTGAACTCCTCGCTGTTTTTCAGCAGCTCCTCGCACTTTTCGTTGTCGGAGGTCTTGAGTACCACTGCGGAATCCTTTCCGGACATGAGGGCATACATATACTTTATGTCTATGCCGTTTGAGGCAAGGAGCCCGTTGAACTTGTTGAGCATTCCAAACTGGTGTATGAGCCGCACTGCCAGCACATCCGTGAGCATTGCGGAGAAGCCTGCCTCCATGAGCACCCTCTGTGCCTCGGCGGGCTGGGATACCAGCATCCTCAGCATACCGTAGTCAACGGTATCCGAAAGGCTGATGCAGATGATGTTGATGTTGTTCTTTGAAAGTATATCGGTGACTGTTTCCAGTCTGCCTATGCGGTTTTCAAGGAATACGGTAATCTGTTTCATATCATCAGTCCTTTCCGGCACGCAGATCGGTGACTCTCTTGGCCTTGCCCTCAAAGCGCTTGAGGGTGTTGGGGGATTCTATCTTGATATGTGCATCCAGACCCAGCATGGTGCGCAGAGCCCCGTGGAGCTTCTGCTCGATGCTCTCGATCTTCTTGAAGTCATCGGTCATGGAGGCGGGGGCAAGCTCCACCCTGATAGTCAGGATATCCATGTGATTATTCCTGTCAACGATGATCTCATAGTGGGGGCCTATCTCCTCAGTTTTGAGAAGTACCTCCTCTATCTGTGAGGGGAATACGTTGACCCCCCTTATCTTCAGCATATCATCGGTGCGCCCGGAGAAGTTCTCCATGCGGCAGGTGGTGCGCCCGCACTTGCAGGGCTCGTAGTAAAGGCGGGTTATGTCACGGGTGCGGTATCTGATGAGGGGCAGCGCCTCCTTGGTAAGGCAGGTGACCACCAGCTCGCCCTTTTCACCCTCGGGGAGGACTTCACCCGTTGCAGGGTCAATTACCTCACATATGAAGTGATCTTCGTTTACGTGCATACCGTTCAGCTCTTGGCACTCGCCGGATACGCCGGGACCCATAAGCTCACTCATGCCGTAGTTGGAGGTGACCATCAGCTCTTCGCCGAAGAGCTTTTTGAGCTGTTCCCTCATTACGTCTGTCAGCAGCTCCGACCCTACAAGGGCGGTCTTTAAATGCAGGTCAGTCTTGGGATTTAGCCCCATCTGCATTGCCACCTCACCTATGCGCAGCGCATAGGAGGGGGTGGCTACCAGCAGCGTGGTTCCATAGTCCTTCATGTACATTATCTGCTTTTCCGTATTGCCGGTGGAGGAGGGGATGATGCAGCAGCCCATGTGCTCAAGCCCCTTGTGCAGACCCAGGGCACCGGTGAACATACCGTAGCCGAAGCATATCTGGCACATATCCTCGGGAACGGCGCCCCCTGCTGCGGCTATCCTTGCCACGCACTCAGCCCATGTTTCCAGATCGTTCTTTGTATAGCCCACAACAGTGGGCTTGCCTGTGGTGCCCGATGATGCGTGTATGCGCAGCAGCTTTGACTTGTCCACTGCGAAAAGACCGTAGGGATAATTGTCCCTGAAATCCTGCTTTGTGGTGAAGGGCAGCTTTTTAAGGTCGGAAAGCCCCTTTATGTCCTCCGGCTTTATGCCTGCCTCGTCCATCTTCTTCCTGTATGGCTCTACATTGTTATACACGTAGGGAACCAGCTTCAGAAGCCTTTCCGTCTGGATCCTTTCGATCTCGCTGCGGGGCAATGTTTCTTCCTTTGCCCAGATCATTCCTATCAACTCCTATATGGTGGCACATCTGCACAGCAGATATCCCATTTGAAAACATCATTCCTATATTATCACAACTGATTTCCTTTGTCAATAAAGAAAATACAATTTTGACGTTTTAACGCTTTTATGCATTAAAATTATTGCGTTTTGAACAAAAACCGCCCCCAACTCTCCTTGCACCCGGCTTTCAGTCTCCAAAGCTAAAATATTCAAAAAATAGTATTGATTTCTGCAAAACACTATGATATAATAAAAGCTGTTTTATTCTGTTTTATCCCTTTAAAATCACATAGCATTAAAACTACAAAGCTACACAGCAAGAGTGTATCATAGCGGAGGTTTTTTTCTTGGCTTACTGGAACGAAGAAATCGAGTGCATGGATCGTGAAAAAATGCGTGAACTCCAGAGCGAAAGACTTGTTAAGAAGGTAAAGGACGTATACGACAACGTGCCCTATTACCGTGACCTTATGGATAAAAAGGGCGTAAAGCCCGAGGATATCAAGGGCGTTGACGACCTTCACAAGCTGCCCTTCCTGTCAAAGGCGGATCTGCGTGAGGCTTATCCCTACGGCCTGCTTGCCCGCCCCCTGTCGGACTGCGTTCGCATCCACTCCACAAGCGGCACCACAGGCAAGCGTGTAGTGGCATTCTATACCCAGAACGACATAGATATGTGGGAGGACTGCTGCGCAAGAGCGATCACTGCCGCAGGGGGCACCAAGGACGACGTGTGCCAGGTGTGCTACGGCTACGGCCTGTTTACGGGAGGTTCCGGGCTCAACGGCGGTTCTCACAAGGTGGGCTGTCTTACACTGCCCATGTCCTCCGGCAACACCTCACGCCAGATACAGTTTATGCGTGACCTCAACGCCACCATACTCTGCTGTACTCCCTCCTATGCGGCATACATTGGTGAGACTCTCCATGATATGGGCTATACTCCGGATGATATACAGCTTAAGGCGGGCATATTCGGTGCGGAGCCCTGGACGGAGGAAATGCGCCGCTCCATTGAAAAGTCACTGGGTATAAAGGCATATGACATCTACGGCCTTACGGAGACCAGCGGCCCGGGCGTTGCCTTTGAGTGCTGCGAACAGCACGGTATGCACATCAACGAGGATAATTTCATCCCCGAGATAATAGACCCCGACACCGGTGAGGTGCTCCCCGAGGGCACAAAGGGCGAGCTTGTGTTCACAAGCATCACCAAGGAGGCATTCCCCCTGCTCCGGTACCGCACCCGTGACATATGCGTGCTCACCCGTGAGAAATGCGCCTGCGGACGCACCCTCATCAGAATGGCAAAGCCCATGGGCAGAAGTGACGATATGCTCATAATCAGGGGCGTGAACGTATTCCCCTCACAGATAGAGACCGTTCTCATCGAGCAGGGCTATACACCCAACTACATGATAGAGGTGGACAGGGTGAACAACTCCGACACCCTTGACATCAACGTTGAAGTGCCCGAGGGCGCATCCGAGATCGACACCCCCCACAGGGAAAAGCAGCTTGCATCCGCTATAAAGACTATACTGGGCATAAGCCCCAAGGTACACCTTGTGCCTACAAAGTCCATCACCCGCAGCGAGGGCAAGGCTGTGCGTGTGATAGACAGAAGAAAGCTGCATGACTGACAGCTTCTCTGAGCCGTTTTGAAGAATGTGTAATGAAGAATGAAGATACGTAAGGTGCTTCATTCTTCGTTTTTTAGGTCACAGGTGTGACCTTTCCGTGCGGTGGTAAAAATGAGTGAACGAAAATACAATGTGAACATGACAGAGGGCAGAATACTCCCTGCCATGCTGTCCTTTGCCGTGCCTCTGATGTTCTCAAGCGTTTTGCAGCTGCTGTTCAATGCGGCTGATGTGGTGGTGGTGGGCCGCTTCTCCGGGGAGAATTCCCTTGCGGCGGTAGGCTCCACCGCCACCCTTATAAACCTGCTGACAAATCTGTTCTTAGGGCTTTCTGTGGGGGCAAACGTGACAGTGGCACGCTTTCACGGTGCAAGGCTTGAAGCTGACCTGTCAAAGGCAGTCCACACCACTATGACCCTGAGTGTCATCAGCGGAGTGATAATGACCTTTGTGGGGTTTTTCGGGGCGCACTGGATGCTCTCCCTCATGCAGACCCCTCCCGAGGTCATCGACCTTGCCACGGATTACCTGCAGATATACTTTCTGGGCGTGACCGCAATGATGGTCTACAACTTCGGTGCTGCCATACTCCGTGCTGTGGGGGATACCAAAAGACCCCTGTACTACCTGCTGGTGTCCGGGGTGCTCAATGTCATACTCAATCTTGTATTTGTCATAGGCTTCAAAATGGATGTGTCCGGTGTCGCCCTTGCCACGGTAATGTCAGAGGTGCTTTCCGCAGTGCTGGTGGTAATGTGCCTCATGCGTGAGGGGGGCGGCATAAGGCTTGACCTGAAAAAGCTGGGGCTTGACAAGGCAAAGCTCATATCCATCATCAGCATAGGCCTGCCCGCCGGCTTCCAGGGGGTGCTGTTCTCCCTCTCCAATGTGGTGATACAGTCCTCTGTCAACGGCTTCGGCAACATCGTGGTGGCGGGGAACTCCGCCGCCCAGAATATAGAGGGCTTTGTCTACGTGGCAATGAACTCCTTCCATCAGGCAGCCATCAGCTTCACCGGTCAGAACTACGGCGCAGGCAGGTACGACCGCATCAGCAAGGTTGCAGGCTGTGCCCTTGGCTGTGTGACCGTAACGGGAGTGGTTCTGGGCTGGGGGGCATTCTTCCTGGCAACCCCCTTGCTGTCCATATATTCAAACAACCCGGACGTTATTGCGGCAGGTACCATACGCCTTTCGCTGGTATCCGCCACCTATGCCCTGTGCGGCTTTATGGATGTGCTGGTGGGAGTGCTGCGGGGTATAGGGCGCTCCATACTGCCCATGGCAATATCCCTGGTGTGCATATGCGGCTTCCGGCTTTTGTGGCTGGGAACGGTGTTCCAGCAGCCTGAGTTCCATGTGATAAGAATGGTGTATATGTCCTATCCCGTGTCCTGGATACTCGCCATAGCCGCAATGCTCATCTGCTATTTCATCGAGAAGAGAAAGCTTGACCGCATGGCTTTACAGGCAGAGGGCTGAATAAGTGCATCGTGCAGAAGCTCCGGGAGTGCTTAAAAAGAGCGCTCCCGGAGCTTTTTGACAGTGGTGCTGCATTGTCAGCCCGGAGACATACTCTGAGGATGAGGAAGCAACATGAGGAGCCCTACTGTCCATGTATGCTTTCACCAAAACAGATATGTGATTTTTGACATTTCTGACAGTTGTAATTTGCGCTTTAAAATGGTATATTTAACGTAACTACCTAAAAGGAGGACTAAACAATGACCATGACCAAGAGAGCGTCAGCCCTCATAATATCCCTGCTCATGCTGCTGGGGATATGCGGGGCATTCCCCGCACGGGCTGCGGCGGCAGATGCTGCATCCATTAAATTCTCATACAGTGCGGTAACAGTGCCTGTGGGGAAGACCATTACCTTAAAGCCTGTCATAACAGGCCTGCGGGGTCCCCGCCTCAACTGGACCACCACCGACCGCTCCGTTGCCACAGTGACCGATTCCGGCAAGGTAAAGGGCATAAAGGAAGGCAAGACCACCATCAGTGCGAAGATAAGCAACACCGCCCTTTCCGCATATGTGACCGTGTATGTGGGCAAGAGGGTCAAGTCTGTCAAGGCTACCCCTGCCGAGATCACCCTTGAACCGGGTAAGACAAAGAAGCTGAAGGTCACTCTTTCCCCCTCAGATGCGGCATACAAGGGTCTTATCTACACATCCTCGGATGAAAGCGTTGCAACCGTGAAGAAGGGCACTGTCACCGCTGTGAAGGCAGGCAGCGCTGTCATCACCGTGACCGCTGCGGACGGCTCAAAGAAGGCGGCTCAGGTAAAGGTCACCGTAAAGGGCAGTTCCGCCGCTGCCTCAAAAACAGCCTCCACTCAGAAGACCACCACAACAACCACCACAAAGAAGATCACCGCCACTGCTACCAACGGCTTTGACACAAAGCTTTCCGCCTTTGACCTTACAAAGAAGATGACCGTGGGCTGGAACCTGGGCAACGGCCTTGACTCCATCGGTGCATCGGAGACTGCTTGGGGCAACCCCGTCACCACAGAGGCCATGATAAAGGATGTCAAGGCTATGGGCTTCAATTCCATACGCATCCCCGTCACCTACCACAAGCACGCCGACAGCAACGGCAACATCGACAGCAAGTGGCTTGACCGTGTGCAGGAGGTAGTTGACTACGCCTATAAGAACGGTATGTACGTAGTCCTTGACGACCACCACGACAACAGCTTCTACGACATAGGGGGCTGTGTAAAGAATGAGGCGACACTGAAAGCAAGCCGCAAGAAGATGCAGAACCTGTGGAAGCAGATAGCAAACCGTTTCAAGAGCTACGATCACAAGCTGCTGTTTGAAGTGATGAACGAACCCCGCACCGAAGGCTCCGCAAAGGAATGGTCAGGGGGCACCAAGGAAGAGCGTGACGTGCTTGCGGTGCTCACTCAGGACTGCGTAGATGCCATAAGGGCAACAGGGGGCAACAATGCATACCGCTTTGTGGTATGCCCCGCATATGCGGCTACCTCCAACACATCTATACTCAAGGGCACAAAGTTCCCCGATGATGACAGAGTTATAGTTGACATACACACCTATGCGCCCTACAACTTCGCCATGAACGGCAAGGGTCCCTCGACCTTCACTGACAGCGACAAGAGCGAGATCGACCGTTTCTACTCCACCATCAACGACATATTCATCTCCAAGGGACGGGCTGTAATAATCGGTGAGAACGGCGCTGTCAACAAGAACAACGAGGATGAGCGCTGCGCATGGGCAGAGTACACCATCAAGGCCGCCAAGAAGTACGGCATACCCAACTTCATCTGGGACAACAACTCAAACGGCACAGGTGATGAGGCATTCGGCCTTTACGACCGTGCAAACGGCAAATGGTACTGGGAAAAGCTTGCAAAGGCTTACACCTCTGCCGTAAAGTAGCTGAACATACAAACAAGCCCCCGGAAACTGCTCCGGGGGCTGATTTTTGCCAGCTTATGAATTCATCTTTGCCTTGTAGTCTTCCTTCAGCTTTGCAAGGCGCTTGGAATCCTCCGTGCGCTTTGCCCTTGCCTCCTCCTGTATCTTCTTTGTCTCCTCTATGCCGGATACGATGGTAGCCCATGTCTTTTCAAGGGTCTCCACCTGGATGGAGTTGCCGTTGGCGAGCCTTGTGGTGAGCTTGGTCTGTTCCACGGTGTTTGTGGCGTTCTTGAGCAGCAGCTCATTGGTCTTGTCATCAAGTGTCTTCATAGCCTCAGCCTGTATCCTCTGGCGCTTTAACATGACAGCCTGTGCAAGGGACTGCTTGAACACGGGCATGGTTATGATGAATGCGGAATTTATCTTGCGCATAAGATTTACGTTGGAGAATTCCATGGATTTGAGCATGGGTACGGTCTGCATCGCCACATTCTCTGCGATCTTCAGATCCATTACACGCTGCTCCAGTATGGAGCGGGACTGTTCAAGAGCCTGCAGATCCATAGCGGCTGTGCCGGGATCCTCGCCTGCATCCACCTTTGCACGGTACTCCGCAATGTAGGTGTCAAGCTCGGTGCACGCCTGCTCCCCTGCCATGATGTAGCGCAGGAGCTGCTTGTAGTAGTCGATGTTGGCGTTGTACATGATCTCCAGCTTCTGGTTGGACTGGCCTATCTCGTTCTCGTACTTTTTCAGCTGGATGTATATCTTGTCCACATGGTCGCCCATGGTGTTGTACTTTGCAAGTATCTTGTCAAGGGACTTGCGTATGCTTGCAAGAAAGCCCCTCTTTTCCTCGGTGGAGAGCTCCTTTGCATCAAACTGAGCCATTATGGTGCCCAGCTCCTGCAGCAGCACGCTTGAATCGTCGATCTGTGTCATATCCATGGATTTGAGCACCTGATCGGAGGCCTTGGATATCTCCTCTGCCACCTCGTTGCCGAAGGTAACGATGGTGTTGGGGTCGTTTACATTGATGGTGGAAACCAGCTTGTTCACCTCATCGGATGTGATAAGTTCGTTCTCCAGCTTCTGCTTCGTGGCAGTCATGGAGAAGGTGTTGGGGTCTCCTACATTGATGTTATAGGTCATAGGTGCGGGGGCAGCTGCTGCCTGTACTTCAACAGGCTCTGCGGTGTTTGTCTCCTGCATTTGCTCTGCGGGTGTGAACTGAATGGGCATTGCTATCATCCTTTCCTTTTTTCCGTTTTTCAGAATAGCTTCTTGAAGAGAAAGCTCTTTTTATGGGAGCGGGGTTTCGTGGGTATCTTCATTCTGGGTACGCTGCGTATGGGTGCGCCGAACACAGGCTCCCCGATGGTGTGTGTCTCAAACGCCTTTTCGGAGATGTGCGTTTCAAGATCCCGGTAGCAGGTGGGGCAGAAGACCAGTATGTCAAAGCCCAGGTAGGACAGCATAAGGGTCTGTGTACACTGCAGCTTTGAGAATGGGTCCTCTATGGGGTCGGCGATGATGACCTTGGGTATTGTCTTGGTGAAGTCGTAGCTCTGCAGCAGCTGCAATATCTCACGGTTGAGGTTGAGGGCTACATACATGGTAAAGTCCACCAGCTCCTGTTCGCTGTCCATAAGGAGCATACCGTCATTTATCATGGCCTGCGCCTTTTCAAATATGAGCCTCTGCAAATGACCGGGGAGGAAGTTGTATCGGTTTAAGGGGGATCTCATCAGCTCGTCTATGAGCAGCTGCTTGCCCCTGTGGAAGCGGGCATATATCCTTGACTGGCTGATATACAGGTTTTTGAGGGATACCGCCTTTACCTGGAAATAGGTCTCCGGGGTCAGCATCCTCTTCACAAGCTCCCAGTAGGCCTTTATATCTCCCCCGGGGACACCCTCCACCTTGGCGAATATGACAGGCACCGTCACCACGTCGTCCTTTACGGCAAAGCCCGTGCGGTACTTTGCCTCCTCGTCCCACAGCAGGTCTATCTCCTCGTAGGTGGTGGCAAGGACGGCGGCGTTCATGCGCTCGAACTGATTGGAGCGGAACATTGTGTCGCTGCCGGTGTACAGCATCTCATCAAGCTCTTTCTGGGCATTGTAGGCGATGGTGTTTATCTTCGCCTTGACGGGTGCCTTCGGGAAGGGCCTTACAGCAGCCGTCTTCCCCAGGCTCTCCTTCTGGAGCTTGTCGGAGAAGGGGCATTTCTCAAACATATCAAGGGCTGTGTCATCCGGGGATATACACAGCACGTCAAAGCCGCAGCGGGCAGCATAGCACAGAAAGAGGGTGTCCTCGCTGTTGGGTATGCCGTAGTACATGATGAGGGGTATCTTGTCGGTTATGGTGCCTACTGCTGCGGAGATGAAATTCATCCTCTCCACCAGGGACAGCCCCACATTCAGCTTGTCCGTGGGGACAGCCGTCAGCATTTCCCCAAGGGCAGTCTGGGCTATGAAGCGGCGCTCCTCATTGTCTATCTCGATGCGCCCGCACAGCCCGGATATAATGGCGGCATCTCCCTCCACCCCGGAAAAGATGGGGTCAAGGTCGAACCTCCCGGGGACAGCTATGGGCAGGTCGATAAAGGCAAAGGGCTTCCCCGACTTGGTTATGTCGCTTTTGAGCTCATAGAGGAAATTGTCGTATCTGTCGGGATTCTCCAGTGTGCCTGTGAGCAGCAGGAAATATACGGGGATAAGCTCCCTTTTTGTGAAATGTCCGCCTCTGGCATAGAGCCTGACGGAATGCTCCTGGCAGATGTCCTGCCCGAGGTGCGTTATATCAGCATTTATCTGTTCAACTAAACGAGCCATAATAAGATAATATGTGTAAGGTGTGGTCGATGCATGGCGGGATGACAGCTCTGCGGTTTTGGTAAGGGAAGGCAGAACTGTACCCGCATTTTATTATACATAATTTATGGGCATATGTCAAGTGTTTTAACAATGAAAAGCCGGAAGGGCGGCGAGTGTGCAGCGATGCATACCGTTCAAGCTCAGCGCCTTTCGTGACCGGTCATTCCATCAGTGACTTGTGCATTGTCATAACTTTCGGTCATTATAATATTGCAGCACCAATCCGGGATGTTTTCACATTTATCTGTACAGGTGCCGTTTTCAAATGCGGCAATAAACCTGAAAGACACCGTGTTATCATATATTTTTACATGATCGCACAATGGCAGGACATTTTTCAGATTTTCCAAAGACTGGATGTAACGATGTCGGATATCCTTTTCGTCTATCCCATGACCGCCCTTGGCTACTCTTTGACGTACTCTTTCTACCGCAAGATCAGCACTGGAAAGCCCTACATAGTACAAATGGATCTCATATCCTGTTTCCTTAGCTTTATTAATGTTCCTGATGATACTTTTGCCGCAGAGAGTAGTTTCCTGATCAAAAGATATGCCTTGTGCCATATAACTGTGTATAAGATTTATTGCTATCCTTCCGGATCTGATAACATCCGTGCTGTTCTTCCATGAGCCGAGAGTGCGGACGATCTCATCAAGATTTACCCGCGGTAAAGTGAGCATTTCCTTATAGGTCTGATAAAGTGTGGTTTTTCCCGCACCGTTCACACCTGCGAATATGATATACTTTTTCATCAGAATCTGTTCTCCGCTATGACTTTTTTCTGTTTCTGCTGTAAAATATAGTCGGTCATGCTGCGGATAAAGTTTTTTTCTTCATCGCTTTTTGCATTCATTATCAGCTGATATGCTTCATCAAGGTCTATATCCCTGCATTTGTCAAACGCTTCATGAAGTACTTCCGATTTGGTATTATCCATATAGTTCTCCTTTCGTGGACTGTTCCTGTTCAGGGGGGGTTATGTCAGCTTCTGATACATCTTCATAAGCTCCGCTACTATCTCGCTTTCGGTCATGTCGGGCTTGAAGCCGTATTGGCTGTTTATGCTCATTCACCCGCTACTTTTTTCATAGTCTCGATCACTTTATCTTTATATCTTACTACATCTGCAATAACAACCTTTTCCATAGCACGGATATATCGTTCCATATAATCAAAATCAGGTGTTCCGTCTGATTTGATGGGAATAGTAATAAAACATTCTTTGATTCTGTCCCATGTCGCCTTCTTTTCATACGAAAAACGCTCTTTTGTTAATTTTTCAATACAACGTGCAAGATATAAAAGACTATGTTCAGTAACATCATCAAATGTAGGTTGTATAAGATAAGCATCCCATAAAACTGCGGTTGCTTGGGGTTGAACATATACTTTGCCCGTTGCAACTGCTCCGTTCTGAATAACATCTATACACATACTCTGAGTGTTCCAATCTTCTTTTCTACCATAGAACATGATTCCATTATCGCCTAATTTTGCGTTTATCAGAGGAATACAAAACTCGTCTGTAGGTATTGAAGAAGTATCTTTTCGCTTATCAAAATCTGCTTTTTTACACTTTGCTTCTACTTTATCAAACAGTTCACTTATCAATATATCTGTAAACTCGACCTTTTCAGATAATACTTTCTTATCATCTTCGGTCATTTCATAATCATTCAGACCTGTAGCCTGTAAATACGCATCCAACTCTGTGATACGGTCATGCTCCAACTCTGTGATACGGTCATGCTCCAACTCTGTGATGCGGTCACGCATATACTGCCAATCAATATCATCGACTGTGTATTCGTGGTCAGGATTAGGGTTTTCAATGACAGGAAGTTCGATTATAGTATTATTCACTCTTGGCACGAATTCTCTAACAAGATAACTCTGATAATACGCACTATGCTTATTCAATACGCTGATAAAAAATAATGCAAGAGTTTCATCAAAATTGACAAATTTAGGAATAAGAGTCTTTGTGAACTGACCCGCATAAAAATCGTGAGTCATATAGTGAAATTTCATACTAATCATTCCAACAGCAAGACTATTACCTGTTATCTTGTGGTCTTCATCTAAATATTCAACATATCCGAGAATTCCATTATTATTTTCTGTTCTTGTAAAATACGGATATTGAGCATCTTTGGAAAATGTAAAATTCTCCTTATCTAACTGAGGATTGTTAATTACATCGAACAAATCGCTTATGTAAAATGTTTTATTCATCAGCACTCACCTGACCATTCAGAATAGCAGACACTTTCCATGCCAGATAATCAGCAACGGTTTTCTTGAAATCCTCTTCAGTCGGTGTAGTATCAATCTTCTTATGCTGATTGAATGTCCAGTCATCACCATTCAGAGTGATAGTGTCCTTGATAACCTTACCATTGGACTCAGTATAGTAATCCGTCTTCGGCTTCTTACCAAGGCAGATAGCAACTACTTCGTCATAACGCTCTAATGCGTGGTCTGTATTACGCAGATTTACTTCCTGTGTGGACTTCTTACGATTCTGTCTTGAATACCCGTCTTCCGAGAAATCAATGAATGTTACCACATCATCTTCTTCGTGTGGGCGGTTTACTTTAAACAGATATATGGCAGTCTGTACAGATGACTTACCGCTGAACAGATCAGCAGGCATACGTATACTTGCAAGCAGGGTGTTTCTTTTTAACAGTCTTTGTGAGTATACATCGCCCTGACCGCTGCCGGCATTTTCCTGTATCAGAACCGCACCATATCCTTTTTCCATTCTTGATAATGCCTCATCAACGAAGATAAGACCTTTGCCCTGTGCTGAATAAGGCGGGTTCAAAAGGAATACATTTGCAGGAAATTCCTGCTTATCAATCTCTTTATGAGAGTCACCACAGATAACCTGTGAAGAACCATCACCCATCAGTATCATATTAAGGACGGCAAGGATATAGATATTACCGAGGATCTCGATGCCGAGAAGCTGCTTTGATTTAATATTATCAATCTTTTCAGCAAGAGCATCTTTATCCTTGATTTTCGACTTTGCATCGGCGATCATCAGATCCATACCTGATACAAGGAATCCTGATGAACCCATACAGGTATCCCATACGAATGAATCCATATCTGTTCTACAGATACGAGCCATCAGATTTGTGACGAAACGAGGAGTGAGGACTACATCATTAAGTCGGTCATTATCAATAGCTACCCAGTCGTTGAGGGAATTGAGTATCTTGCCTGTAAAGTCAAGATGAATATTGCTTTCAAGAAGCGGCAGTATCTCATTCTTAATCTGCTTATAAACAGATTTGATGATACTTTCGCCTTTGTTCGGTTTCCAAAGATTACGCTTATCAAAAACAGGTTTCAGATAATCTACAACCATTTTGATTTTATCATCGGAACATTTCTTTTTACGAAGAAATGATTTAGTACGAGCAATAATCTTTGTACCATCATTATCATCAGTATCATCATTACTGTCAAAATCATCAACTTCCAAAGGCTTAACGCCTTCAGTAGTAAGACCTGCCATGATAAGACCGCAGAAAAAATACAGTTTATCATTTGTGGAAAGCAGATTTTTAATTTCATTATCATCGTAGATACGCTGATGAATATCTTTTATGCTCTTTTCAAGAAGTTCCTCTTTGCTGCGCTTTAACTTTTCAAGTTCAGCATCCGTAAGATTAAGAGTATCGAGCATAGCGAAGAAATCATCAATATTCCTGTCTGCCATCATTACAAAATCGAAATCTTTGATTTCCTTCGGAATACCATTATTCTTCTGTGATACATAATAAGCCTTGATCTCGGGATCAGATATGATTCCATTTTCACCGACAGTTGTTCCGTTGATACCAACAATAATGACTTCTTTATATGTACCTTCTGCAAGAATAGCATTGCCATAATGCAAAGCGCCATTGACTGCAAAATTTACAACGGCACTATATGGATTCTTGCCGCCTGATACAAGTTCAATGTCACCATTCTTTGTCAGTTTCTCCAGTTTTCCTTTAGAGCCTTTTGCTTCGGTCATAACAGGAATATCCCTGCGTGTTTTGTTCTGCAAAAGTATCTTTATATCGGGATAGTTGTTTCCACCATTTCCTGATTTTGAGTCAGCATTTTTAAGAGCATAGTCAATAGAACGATTGATGGATTCGGTCTTTCCGTAATGTCTGATTTTCAGGTTGTCAAGTTCTGCCTTGTAATATTCCTCAACTTTTTCTTCAACACTTGCCATAATATCGATCCCTTTCGCTAAAGTGGAGAAACCTCCTTATTACATTATAGCACATAATTGTGGGAATTTCAACTGATTAATAGTGAAAAGAAAACCGCCTGCATTTGCAGGCGGTACAGCTTGTATTTATTATAATGTTTCCTTCAGCACGATGTATGCCACCGTAGCAAGGGACTTTGCCTCCACATAGTCACGGTCGATGATGTAGTTCCCCTTTTCAAGGGTGTTCTTTATCTCGCAGACCTGTTCAAAGCCCTCCACAGCCGCCTGCTTGTCGGGAATGACAAAGTAGGCTCTCTGCATGATGTGGCGTATCCTTGTGCGCAGTCCTGTGGGGATGTGCTCCGCATTTTCCGGCTGTGTGAAGGTGTATTCCGGCACGGTCACATCAGGGTCATATTTCTCTGCAATGTCCTCTGCGGCACGTCTGCCGAATACAAGCGCCTCCAGCAGGGAATTGGATGCAAGGCGGTTATTGCCGTGAACTCCCGTGCAGGAGCATTCGCCTACCGCATAGAGCCCCTCAATGTCAGTGCGGGCATAGGTGTCAACGGCTATGCCCCCCATGAGGTAGTGCTGGCAGGGGTATATGGGGATAAGGTCATGCCCCATGTTGATGCCCTGTGTCAACAGGAACTCGAATATCATGGGGAAGCGCTGATGCAGGAACTCCTCTCCCATGTAGCGTATGTCAAGGAAGAATTCATCGCTGCCTGTGCGCTTGCTTTCAAGCATGATGGAGCGGGACACCACATCACGGGGAGCAAGCTCCAGGCGGTCATCGTACCTGTCCATGAACCGCTCTTTGTTGCAGTTGAGCAGATACGCACCCTCGCCTCTCACGCTCTCGGAGATAAGGAAGCATTCCCTTGAATGTTTGTCCGCATAGGCGGTGGGGTGGAACTGTATGTAGGACAGATCCTTTATCGTCGCCCCCAGTGCATAGGCGGCGGTGATGCCGTCACCTGTGGCAATGGCGGAGTTGGTGGTGTAGTCGTATACACGGCCTATGCCGCCTGTGGCAAGCACCATGAAGCGGGAGGTGAAGGTGATATGCTCCCCGTCTTTCAGCACATCCACAGCAAAGCCGCTGCCGTTCCTCTCCAGACGGCACATAAGGGCAAAGTCCAGCATAGTCACATTGGGGAGCTGCTCCACAGTCTCCCTGAGCACCTTTGTTATCCGTGCCCCGGTGGAATCCCTGTAATGGAATATCCTGCGCTTTGTGTGGCCGCCCTCCAGGGTGCGGTCAAGCTCCCCTGTCTTGTCACGGTCAAAGTCAACTCCCAGCTGCAGCAGATGCTCTATCTCCTCTGCTGCACGGGTGACCAGCACCTGTACTGCGGCAGGGTCGTTCTTGAAGCCCCCCGCAACAAAGGTGTCGTTGGTGTGTATGGCGGTGGTGTCATCGTCAACGGGCTTGTAGACAGCCGCAATGCCCCCCTGTGCCAGGTGGGAGTTGCAAAGCTCCTTTTCCCGTTTGCATATGAGCAGCACTTTAAGGTGTGAGGGCAGGGAAAGGGCGGTGTAAAGACCCGCTGCACCTGCCCCTGCGATTATGACGTCGTAATTTGTATCCATTTCCAATCCTTCTATCATATCCGGAGGAGAGCCCTGTCAGGCTCATTCATCCCCCAGAGGAAATACCTCATCATGGGCTATCTCTGCAATGTGTTCGGTAGCGCCCTTTGCATCGTCTATGCTGCCGCAGCCGTCAACCCCGTTGGACGTCCACATACAAAGCCCGTTCCAGCCGTTGTTGTAGGCGTTTTCGTAGTCCTCATAGCAGGTGCGCCCGCTTTCACTTAGCACCGCAAATTCACCGATGACAGCGGGCTTTGTGTGTGTAAGCCCGAACTCTGCGGGGGTAGTCTCAAAGGGGTACCCCATGTAGGAATACTGCCAGTAGTAGTAGTGGGGGCAGTCATAGTCAAGGTAGGCGCTTTCCCCCGCAAGGGAGCCCAAGTACTCATCGGAGAAGTAGTTTCCGTCGTACTTGTCGGAGGTGTACTTTATCATGCCCAGCCCCACGGTCACAAGCTCATCGGAGTTGTCGTGTATGGCTGCGGCGCACCTTGCAAAGAAGGTGCAGAGCACATCCCAGTCTATCTGGCCGCACTCGGCGTTTTCCTTTATCCAGTCGGGCTCGTTGCACAGGTCTATGCTCCACAGGTAGGGGTTTTTGCCGTATCTCTCGGTAAAGGGCAGCACATAGCCGTCTATGTAGGACTGTGTGCCCTCCTCGCTGCTGACCATAGTGCGGAAGTTCTCGTAGCCCACGTTGCTGTCCTTGAAGTGGTCAAAGGACAAAAGGGTCGCCATGATGTAGATGTGGTGCTTTTCCGCCAGCTCAAAGAGCTTGTCCAGATCCTTCCAGTGCTTGCCGGAAACGGACTGGAGGATCCCGTCCTTGTCCACCTTCAGAGTGGATGTGCCGGAACAGTTTATCCATATGCGGGAGGCGTTCACGCCGCTTTCGTGCAGCTTTGCGAAGTGCTCGTCCCAGAAGGTCTCGTTGAATGCGCCCCCGAAGTCGTTCCATTTGTCCCAGGGGGTGTTGACCCCGTTTATGAAAAGGGTCTTGCCGTCCACGGTGAAGCGGTTTCCGTCAACTCTGATGACAGTTTTGTCATAGTCGGCGGAGGAGGCGGCTGTCTCGGCAGTCCCGGCGGCGGAGGTGCTTGTCTCCTGTACGTCCGCAGGAGCAGTATTGCAGCCTGCCATGCCTGTCACAGTGACAACGGCGCATACAGCCGCAGCCGCTCTTTTAATTGTGGACTTCATATGTCGCTCCTTTGTGCCATAAAGGTGGCTGTTAGTCTATTCTATCGCCAAGGTTTAATTCCAAAAGCTCCGGGACAGCATATCTTACACGTTCTATCAAAGCATCAAGTGAGCCGGATTCAAGAACAAGCCCGGGAACATCCCTGCTTGTAGCGACCCAGACGGCAGCTTCGCTGTCCCACAGCATATCTATTCTGTAATTCATTGTCTATCCCTCGATTTTAAATACTTGTGCTCCTGTGCTGTCTATTCTGCTTACGCATTTTCAATATCTCTCCCCGGTTCGTCACCGCTCAGATTGAAAATGGATTTCGTTCTCCGAAAGGAAACGGATGAGATTCCTCTCAGAAATACTTGTGTCCCCTTGTAAGCCTCAGCAGAAGCTCCAATCGCACGCTGTCACGGTATTCCGGGCGCACCATGTAGTAGACGTAGGTCTCCAGTATGTTTATATCCGGGACACTGCGCCCCTCTATCTTGAAATTGCGGTACCCCATGGGAACATATCTTTCGTATATGGCACCGGGGGAGATGTGCAGCGGGGAATCCGTGGTCTGATAAAGGCTTTTCAGCATACAGTCGCACATGAAGGGCTCCGGGTCGCACATCTGATGATGCTCTTTCAGGTAGTCCGCACACTTTATCTGGGAGCGGCCTATGGAGCGGTAGTGCTCCCCTCTGCGGCGGCAGTGAGGGGTGCAGCAGGGGTTTATGAGCAGCTCGCACTTCTCCTTGTGGGGGAGATCTTCGAGCAGGTCAAAGTCATTGTTGAAATTGTAGTCCAGCACCACAAGGGAGTAGTTCCGCTCCAGCTCTTTTATAAGGTCTTCACGGCTCTCTATCTGCTTGCAGGTGGAAGAGGTTATCTTCATGCCGGGGAAGTTTCTGCGGATGTGCTCCTCCAAATAGGGGAGAAAGACAATGGCTTCGTTAAGCCCGTTGTCCGCCGCCTTCATGACTGCATTGCAGAAGGGGTCATTCAGGTGCTTTCTTTCAAGGACAGGGTTTGTGAGGGTAAAGCGGCAGGGTATGCCACGGTCATTGAACTGTTTGAGCATCTCCCGCATGACACGTCCTTCCATAGGTCCCTGTATAAAGCGCCCCCCGTTCCAGATCATGTTGGGGAACGCCCCGTATACCGAGCCTATGGAGATGTTGTCATAAAACTCCTCCGGATGCTTTGCGAGATAGTCCGCAAGGATGATATTCAGCTTGAAATGCCGTACAAAGTCCGGCAGATGGAAATATATCTTATCCATATCCTGTCCACTAAAACTATCACGGCGCTGCGGATGACAGCTCATCCGTTATTGCCGTTGTTTTTAACGCTCAGCCTGTTGAGGGCACGTTTCAGCTTCATCTCCGCAAGGTCGATGTCATGCTGATTTGCCTTTTCTTCAAGTCGTCTGCGGGCATCCTCCTCGGAGCGGCGTGCCCAGTTCTCGTCGATCTCATCAGCCCATTCAGCCGCATCCACGAATATGCGCACACGGTTGTAGCCCACCTTGACTATGCCGCCGGAAACTGCCGCAACACGCAGCTCTCCCTCTCCCTGACGCACCTTCAGCGCCCCGGGAGGAAGTGCGGCAACAAGGGCTATGTGTCCCGCAAGTATGCCGATGTCGCCCTCGGTGGAGCGCACTATGACCTCTGTCGCCTCATCATCGAAAAACACCTTTTCCGGGGTGAGCACAGTCAGCTTGAAAGGGGTCATATCATGCCTCCTGAGTCTTCTTTGCCTTTTCTACCGCATCGTCTATGGTGCCTACGAAAAGGAATGCCGATTCCGGCAGATCGTCGTGCTTGCCCTCGATTATTTCCTTGAAGCCTCTTATGGTCTCCTTTACGGGGACATACACGCCGGGTATGCCTGTAAACTGCTCTGCCACGGAGAAGGGCTGGGAAAGGAATCGCTGTATCTTTCTTGCCCTTGCCACTGTCAGCTTGTCCTCCTCGGACAGCTCGTCCATGCCCATGATGGCGATTATATCCTGCAGCTCGGTGTAGCGCTGGAGTATGTTCTGTACGGCTCTTGCCACTTCATAGTGCTCCTCACCCACAAGGTCGGGTGTGAGCATACGGGATGTGGAATCAAGGGGATCCACGGCGGGGAATATGCCCAGTGATGCGATGGAACGTGAAAGGGTTGTGGTGGCATCAAGATGGGCGAATGTGGTGGCAGGGGCGGGGTCGGTAAGGTCGTCTGCGGGGACGTATACCGCCTGCACGGAGGTTATGGAGCCCTTCTTGGTGGAGGTTATGCGCTCCTGCAGAGCGCCCATCTCCGTTGCAAGGGTAGGCTGATAGCCCACGGCGGAGGGCATTCTGCCCAGCAGTGCAGACACCTCGGAGCCTGCCTGTGTAAAGCGGAATATATTGTCTATGAACAGGAGCACATCCTGTCCTTCGGTATCACGGAAATACTCTGCCATGGTAAGGCCTGAAAGCCCCACTCTCATTCTCGCTCCGGGGGGCTCATTCATCTGACCGTACACAAGCACGGTCTTTTCAAGCACTCCGGACTCCTTCATTTCCATGTACAGGTCGTTGCCCTCACGGGTGCGCTCTCCTACGCCTGTAAAGACGGAGATGCCGCTGTGCTGGTTGGCAACGTTGTTTATAAGCTCCTGTATGAGCACGGTCTTGCCCACGCCTGCACCGCCGAAAAGGCCTATCTTGCCGCCCTTCAGGTAGGGGCAGATAAGGTCTATGACCTTGATGCCCGTTTCAAGTATCTCATTTGACACCACCTGCTCATCGTATTCCGGGGCAGGGCGGTGTATGGAGCGGCGCTCCGTGGTCTTCACCGGCTCGCCGTTGTCAACAGGCTCACCCAAAAGGTTGAATATGCGTCCTAAGGTCTCACGTCCTACGGGCACGGAGATGGGCGCACCTGTATCAACAGCGTCAGTGCCTCTCTGCATACCGTCAGTGGAGGACATGGCAACACAGCGCACCACATCGTCGCCTATGTGCTGCTCTACCTCGCAAACTACGGTGCGATCCCCCACCTTCACATTTATGGCATTGAGAAGTGCGGGCATATGCTCCTTGTCAAAGCGGATATCAACTACCGCCCCTGTGACACGGAACACCTTTCCTATATTCATTGACATATGGTTACCTTTCCAATCTATATACTATTTCAACGATTTGTTATAATCCTCGAACCAGTCTTCAACAGTGACACATTTAACATCCGTAAACTGCTTAAGCTGCTTGTCATTGGTCAGAAACAAGTCACATCCATACACAACAGCAACAGCTAATTGTAACGAATCCATGGGTTTAAAGCTACTGTAAGTTGCTCTTATCTTTGCAGCCATTTCTGCAATGTCGGTGTCAATCTTGATGAGATCTACACCATAATCTTCGATGAATTCAAAAAACACATCCACCTTAGCAAGATTACCGGTACGATAAGGATGCACAAGATACTCCATGCAAGTTACAGCAGAGGTCAGGACTTCTTTTTCAGATACATAGACCTCTTTGAAAACTGCCTTGGTGAGTTCTCCATATTGTTCATTATCATCAAGGAAGTAAATCAACGGAGTTGTATCAAGAAAAATACGTTTAAACTCTGTCATTCGAGCGCAGCTCCTCTATATATCGGTCTATATCCTCGGCTGTATCGAACATCTTTTTCCCTCTCCCCATGTATTTGTCGAGGTCGATGTCCCTTTTCTTCTCATGGGTGCTGTCAAGTATGGTTATGATAACCTTTTGACCGGCAGAGAGAGAAACCTTTTCATCCATTACAATACGTTCGCCGTTGTAATAACCATTTACAGAAAGCATACTCTCCTCCTTTTCTCCGCTTAAAACGAATCTCTGCCGCATACAAAGCCGCAGAAGCTGACCGGCCGGCGCAGGCTCCCTTTCTACTGTCTCCCTGCCACGATCTCGGTTATCTCCTGAGTGATGGCTGCCTGACGGGCACGGTTGTAGTCGAGGGAGAGGGTGTTTATCATTTCCTGTGCATTGTCGGAGGCATTCTCCATGGAATTGCGCCTTGCCGCCTGCTCGGAGGCAAAGGACTCCAGCACCGCACAGAACACCATCCCCGTAAGGTAGTGTACCACGATGTTGTCAAACACCACCCCTGCGGAGGGCTCGTATATGGGGATGTTCTTTGAGGGCAGCTCATTGTCTTTGGGTATATTCACAGGCAGCAGCCCCATAGTGGTGGCTGTCTGTGTCAGGGGAGACACGAACTGGGTGTAGAAAAGCTCCACACTGCGGTACTGCCCTCTTGTATAGGCAGTAACTATGTCCTCTGCGATGAACTGGGCGTGATGCACCCCCAAAGTGTCGCCGATGCCTGCGTATTCGGACTTCATGGTGCAGCCCCTGCGGTTGAAGTGCTCCACAGCCTTGCGGCCGAATGCCATTATCTCCACATTCTCCATGCCGCCGCATTCCTCGGCTCTTGCATGGACCAGCTTGAATACAGAGTTGTTGAAGCCCCCTGCAAGCCCTCTGTCCCCTGCTATTACCACGAACAGGTATTTACCATCATCCTTTGCTTTGGTAAAGGGGGAGAGAAAGCCGGGATTTTCCGCCTGTATCTCGCACATGGTGAGGTACAGCTCGGTGAAATAGGGCTGGGCGTTGTCCGCCCTTTCCTTTGCCCGCCGCAGCTTGGAGGATGCCACAAGCTCCATGGCCTTTGTTATCTGCATTGTGGATTCGACGCTCTTTATCCTGCGCCGTATGTCCTTCATATTGCCCGATGCCATTACTGCTCCTTATGGGTCGTCATCCCTGCTATGGTACAGGGTCACTTTATAAAGCTCTCGGTGTACTCGTCTATTGCGCCTGACAGCGCCTTGTCCGTCTCCTCCGAGAGGGGCTTGCCGGTGCGTATCTCGGCGAGTATGTCCGAGTGGTTGTTGTCAAGATATGCATACAGCCCTGTCTCGTACTCACGCACCCTGTCCACGGGCACGTTTTTCAGCCGTCCGTGTGTGACCGCATAGATGATAGCCACCTGATGGGCAACATCAACAGGGGAGTTCTTGTCCTGCTTTAATACCTCCACAACACGCTCACCTAAGGCAAGCCTGTCCTTGGTGTCCTTGTCGAGGTCGGAGCCGAACTGTGAAAAGCTCTGCAGCTCCCTGTACTGGGAGTAGGTGAGCTTTAATGTGCCCGATACCTTCTTCATGGGCTTTATCTGGGCAGAGCCGCCCACACGGGAAACGGATATGCCCGGGTTTACGGCAGGGCGCACACCGGAGTTGAACAGATCCGTTTCAAGGAAGATCTGCCCGTCGGTGATGGATATTACATTTGTGGGAATGTATGCGGATACATCTCCCGCCTGTGTCTCTATGATGGGCAAAGCGGTTATGGAGCCGCCGCCGTACTCCTCGCTGAGGGAGCAGGCTCTTTCAAGCAGCCTTGAATGGAGATAGAACACATCTCCGGGATATGCCTCTCTTCCGGGCGGCCTTTTGAGCAGCAAAGAAAGTGTGCGGTATGCCACAGCGTGCTTGGACAGGTCGTCGTATACGCACAGCACATCCTTCCCCTGATGGAGGAAGTACTCAGCCATTGCCACGCCTGTGTAGGGGGCTATGTACTGGAGGGGTGCCAGCTCCGATGCGGATGCGGATACGACTATGGTGTAGTGCAGGGCATCGTTCTTTGCAAGGGTGTCCACCACGTTTGCCACGGTAGAACGCTTCTGCCCTATGGCTACATATACGCAGATGACATTTTCCTTTTTCTGGTTGATGATGGTATCAAGGGCGATGGTGGTCTTTCCCGTCTGCCTGTCGCCGATGATGAGCTCACGCTGACCTCTGCCCACGGGTATCATGGAGTCTATGGCCTTGATACCTGTCTGTAAGGGGCGTGATACGGATTTCCTTGCGATTATGCCATAGGCGGGCTGCTCTATGGGCAGCTTTTCGGTGGTGTCTATGGGGCCTTTGCCGTCGATGGGCTGACCCAGGGGGTTCACAACTCTCCCCAGGAGAGCCTCTCCCACAGGGACAGACACAACGCTGCCTGTGCGGCGCACGGTGTCCCCCTCCTTGACAGCTGCGTCAGAGCCTAACATAACAGCCCCCACGGTGTCCTCGTCAAGGTTCATTGCCATGGCGGACACACCGTTGTCAAGCTGCAGAAGCTCTCCCGACATACAGTTGTCAAGGCCGTATATGGTGCATATGCCGTCTCCCACAGTGATGACTGTGCCGGTGTCGTGGTGCTCTATACCGCTGCGGAAGGAGCGTATCTGGTTTTTGATTATTCCGGTTATCTCATCCGGACGAAGTTCCATTTGATCATCCCTTTACTAAGATGTTGGACAGCTGATAAACGGCTGACTTAATCAGTGTATCTTTCAAGGTGTTCCCAGTCTATGTCGTCTGCATCGTAATACTCGCCGCTCATGGCTTTTTCAAGCTCCTTGGATTCTGCGGGTGTGAGCTTGGTGTAGTCAGGATCCCACGCAAGCACTATACGCCGGAGCATTTCGGATGTCGCAGCTTTCTGCGTGCTGCCTTTTTGCATACCTGGTCGTTTCACACTATTATCCTGTCCTCTATCTGCTGCTTCATTGATGCAAGGCGTGTCCTTACAGAGCCGTCAAGGAGCTCGTCCCCGATCTTGACGACAACACCGCCTATTATGGCAGGGTCTACCTTCTCGGTGATGATGAGCCGCTTGCTGTACTTTTTTTCCAACTTTTCCTTCAGGGCGGCACGTTCCTTTGCCCCAAGGGGCACGGCAGTGGTGACCGCCGCCTCGGCTATGCCCGCCCTTTCGTAGTAGCCCTTGCGGTATTCACGGGCAATGGGGGCAAATCTGCCTATCCTGCCCTTTACCGCCAGCAGGCACATAAAGTCAAGCACCGTGTCTGTCACACGTCCCCCGAACACGCTCGAAAGCAGTCCGGTCTTCTCTGTGTCTGCCACGTCCGGGGCGCAGAGTATGTCCATAAATTCCGGGTTATCCCCTAATATGGCGGCTATCTGGGAAAGCTCCCCGTCTATCTCGGGGGCATTGCCGTCTTCATATGCTATCTCAAGGAGTGCGGCTGCATAGGTCTTTTCTACTGCTCCCATAGGGCGCCTCCTTAATTGCTGCTGTCATCAAGCTCATTCAGAAAGTCGTGTATGAGCCTTTCCTGCTCGGTGTCGCTGCTTACCTGGTGACCTATTACCTTGCCTGCGATGTCAAGCGCAAGGTCGGAGATCTCGTCCTTGACGGAGTTGACAGCCCGCACACGCTCCCGCTCGATGTCCTCATCGGCTCTCTGGCGAATCAAAGCAGCCTGCTGCCTTGCCTCGGTGATTATCTCGTCGGAGCGGGCGGATGCCTTGCGGGAAGCCTCGGCGATCATGGCGGCGGATTCTTCCTTTGCGCCTGCTATGCGCTGGGAATACTCCTCCCGCATCTCCTTGGCCTCGGACAGAGCCTTGTCCGCATCAAGATAGGTCTGGGTGACGGATCTTTTTCTCTCGTCAAGTATTTTGTTCACAGGTTCAAAAAGGAATTTCTTAAACAGCAGCACGAGTATGAGGGTATTGCACAGAACACCGATTATGGTGGTGGGCTCTATGCTGAAAAATTCAAAATTCATATCCATGCGGTCTTACTTCCTATCAGGAAAGATGCTTTAAGAACGGATTTGCAAACAGGAGCAGAAAGCCTATGAGCAGACCGTAGATACCTGTTGACTCCGCTACCGCACAGCCTATGAACATGGTGGATGTTGCGGCGGAACGTGCCTCAGGCTGTCTGCCTATGGTCTCTATGGCCTTGCCTACTGCGTAGCCCTCACCGATACCGGGGCCTATACCCGCAATAAGTGCCAGGCCTGCGCCTATGCCCTGTCCGCAAAGGACTATGGCCTTTGCAAGTGTTAATACGTCCTCGTGGCTCATTGTCTGCATATCCATAATAACTCCTTTAAAAAAAGATTGGTTTTCATGTTTTGGTGTCTGTTATTCCTTTCCCGCTGCCTGCCCTATGTAGGTCATGGAGAGCATGATGAAAACATATGACTGTATGACAGAGGAGAAAAGATCAAAGTAAATGGAGAGGGCTGCGGGAATGCCTATCTGGAACACCTTGAAGTAGTCCGTAATGACCGATGATGTGCCGATAAGGTTGTACACCGCATTGGATGCCACCGTCAGCGCCGCATATACCATGGATGTGATTATCATGCCGCTGGATATGTTGCCGAAGATACGTATGCCCATGGCTGCGGGAGTGGCTACCTCACTGAGTACGTTTATTGGGGTGATGACGGGTGTAGGCTCGGCATAGCTTTTCAGATAGCCGAAGAACCCGTTGGTGCGTATCTTGTAGAATGTGATGAGAAACAGTGTCATAGCCGCCCATGTGCCCGTGCAGGAGATGTCCGCAGTCATGCTGCGAAGCCCCGTCATGCTTATAAGGGAGCCGAAGAGGGCAAAGGCGAATATGGCGCATATGTAGGGGGCAAAGCCCAGCATGGTAGTGCCCATGTTCTCCGCCACAAGGTTGTTGAAGAACTCCACTATCCACTCCGCAATGACCTGCCGCTTGGATTCGGGCTTCAGCTTCAGGTTGTGGGTGAGCACCTTCATGGCGATGAACAGGAGTATTATGACCAGCCACCCTGTCACCACCGTCTCGGATATGGAAAACAGCACCTCTCCCCCGGAGAGGAAGCTTATCATCCGACGTGGTCCCTCCACATTGATCTGTATTTCGGTATTGTACATAGTAATCCTCTTTGCTGTCTACTTTTTCATCCTGTGCCCAAACTCGTCCCTTATGCCCAGAAGGGTGTAGCCCGCCTTCGGGAAAAGCAGGGGGATAAAGGTACAGGGGAAGTTTATAAAGCTGACATTATAGCCTATCCACAGCACGCCCCCCATAATGAGGAGCCGCAGAAGATAGAACATGAGCATATAGCGCCTGCCGCCCTTTTCGCCCTTGTCCACGGCGTGAACGGTCGCCCATCCCAGAAGGAGCATATTCACAAGGCTCCCCAGTATCCCAAGGGCAAGCCCCAGGGGGACTTCGGGGGTAAAGCCGTAAAAGGGCAGTGTAAGCAGGAATGTGATGACAGCACCTGCCAGAGTGCATTTCAGCAGGAATGGGAGCTGTTCGCCCATAAGTCTTTTGAACTGCTCCATATCTCTCTCCGATCTGCCGTCTGGTTTTCGCTGTATCAAATAATCATTATAACAAATCCAACCTTAAATTTCAATAGGTTTATTAAATTTTAATATAAACACTCTGTAAACAAGCGGGTCACAGGCTGCATCATCTGACCACGATCACGGTGGTCAGGTAGTCTCCCTCATCCGGGAGATCCTCCGCACGGGTGTATACCTCCTCCTCGTCGGCAGAGCAGCGGGATACTGCCATGAACTTCCTCCCACGCAGCAGGTTTTTCACACGCTTCATATCGTGTATCTTCATGATGACACTGGTGTCGCACATGGAGTACAGCTCATCAAAGTGAGGGGTGTCCTCCGGCAGCAGCACAGCCGCCCCGTTCCCCTTTGCCAGGGCACGGCGCTCCTCGGCAGCCACTGCTGATATGCTTGATACCCCCGGTATCCAGATGCAGTTGTAGCCCGCATCTATAAGCAGCTCTGTGAGCACTGCGGCAGGGGAGTACAGTGCCGCATCCCCCAGGACGGGCATCGCCGCATTTCTCCCCTCGTCAAGTATATCCATGACAGCGGCGGCGGCTCTGGTTGCCCGCACGCTGTCAGTGCTGTCGTCAGAGGATATGTCCGCCCTGATGATGCTCTTTCCCGAGAGCCTTGCCCCCGCAAGGGCGGTGTCAAGGGCGGCAGTCTTTCCCTCACGGTTTACCGCACCTATTATGGCATCAGCCCCCTCAAGGGTATTTACAGCCTTTACGGTCATAAGCTCCGGATCTCCCGGCCCTACGCTTACACAATAGAATATACCTTTCATATCAAACACCCCTTTAGTAGTTATCAGATGTCGGAAAGAGTCACGGTCAACGCTTTTATACATAGTCATAACCTAAAAAAGATCAACAAAACTACTTGACAATCGGTAATATGTTGTGCTTTCGGGTGAAACAGGAGGTGCTACAATGGCTTACACGAAATCTGGCGAGTTTATGCGCAAATTGAGGGTAAAACATAACGAGGTGATGGGCGATGCCGCCAAGCTGCTCAGTGTTTCCACACCATTTCTTTCTGCTGTTGAGAACGGAAAAAAGGACGTTTGCGTAAGACAGTTTACGAAAGGCGGGGTGATTCCCATGGACAATACCTGTCAATCACTTCTCAGCCTGCACTCGCTCACAAAGTACCCCTTTTCCTCCAGAGCCTTTGCTGCGGCGGACATCAGGGCGGTGTCTTCGTATATGCCGAAGACGGCAGAGCCGCTGCCCGTCATCATGGCGTGGTCTGCTCCGCTCCGGAGCATGAACTCACGGAGAAAGCCCACATCCGGCACATTTACCACCCTTTCAAAGACGTTGTACAGGGCAATGCCGTGGAACAGCTTCCCCTCCGTGCCACGGCTACGGGGCGGGAGAGCGTCGATAAGGGCATAGGCTCTTGCTGTGGAGATGCCCGCCGCTCCCTTTGCCACAAGGATATGCTCATCAAAGGCGGGCATAGGCTCTATTATCTCACCGATGCCACGGCACACCGCACAGCCTCCGTAAATGCAGAAGGGTATGTCTGCTCCTATGTGCGCCCCTATATCCGCCAGCCCTGCCTTCCCCAGACCGGTGCCGTAAAGGGAGTCAAGGGCACAAAGCACGGCGGCGCCGTCGGTGCTGCCGCCTCCCAACCCCGCCTCCATGGGGATGTGCTTTTCTATATGGATATGACAACCGCCTGCTGTGCCTGTTTTTTCAAAGAAGGCACGGGCGCATTTTATGCATATGTTGCGCCCGTCACGGGGCACATTTTCATTGTCGCAGGAAAGGGTGATGTCATGGGCTTTCTCCACCGTGACCACATCACACAGGCTGATGCTGTGCATTATGGTCTCAAGCTCGTGGTAGCCGTCAGCCCTCTTCCCTGTCACGTCAAGGGTGAGATTTACCTTTGCATAGGCGTTTACGGTCATTTGCACCCTCCTAATTGATGTAGAACCCCGCAACGAAGCGGCTTTCAGGGCAAAGCTCCGCCAGCTCCCTTATGCGGTAGGTACGGCGGGCATTGTTGTACAGGTTGCACACGGTATAGCCGCCGTCCCTGTACTGCACTGCCACGTAGTGCATGGGGGATATGGGAAAGTCCTTTATGCGGTAGCACAGGATACACGCCCCCACCGCCCTTGATACGTTTTCAAAGTCCTTATAGTCCCTTGCCCTCATGCAGGGTATGCGCATTTTGTCAAGGCATTTCTCCAGCTTGTAGGGGTTCACGCCGAAGAGCCCTCCAAGCCACAGCCCGTACATCCGAAGCCCTAAGACTATGGCCTGCATATCGGGCTTGTGGCCTAAGAGGGTCATGGCATTGTATACAGCAATGGCCGCACAGCCATTGTTTGCCATGCGGCACAGACCCATTCTGTATGTGGACACAGCACAGCGACCCTGTCCGTTGATAAGCACTCCCGGCTCAATGGGCAGAGCCTTTTCTATGGAAAGATTTCTCTCATGCTGCCTTCTTGCTAAGGGCGATGCCTTTTGCAGCAGCTCATCCCGTGTTATCATAGGATCAGCCCACAAATTCCTTTATTCGCTGTACCGCTGTTTTGATATGGGCTATGGAGTATGCGTAGGAAATGCGGATATAGCCCTCTCCGCATTCGCCGAAGGCATTCCCGGGCACCACCGCAACGCTGTGCTCGTACAGAAGCTTTTCGCAGAACTCCTCGCTTGACAGCCCCGTTGACTTTATGGAGGGGAACACGTAGAATGCCCCCTGGGGCTCAAAGCAGTCAAGCCCTATGGAATTAAGGGCGTTCACAAGATAGCGCCTGCGCTGATCGTACTCACGGCGCATCTTCTCCACGTCCGCATCGCACTCTTCAAGTGCCTCGATGGCGGCATACTGGGATATAGTGGGGGAGGACATTATGCCGTACTGGTGTATTTTCAGCATCTGCTTCACAAGGGGCTGGGGAGCACAGATATACCCAAGTCTCCACCCCGTCATGGAATATGCCTTTGAAAAGCCGTTTACATATATGGTGCGCTCCCTCATGCCGGGCAGCTGTATTATGGAGAAGTGCTTTATGCCGTAGGTAAGGGCGGAGTATATCTCATCAGTGAGGACAAGTATATCCGTGCCACGGAGCACCTCTGCAACTGCTTCAAGGTCTTCCCTTTCCATAACAGCCCCTGTGGGATTGTTGGGGAAGGGGAGGATCAGCACCTTTGTCTTGGGTGTGATGGCGGCTTTAAGCTGCTCTGCCGTGAGCCTGAACCTGTCCTGGGCCCTTGTGGTTATGGGCACGGGCACGCCGCCGCACAGGGATACTATTGGTGAATAGCATACAAAGCAGGGCTCCACCACAAGCACCTCGTCACCCGGGTCGATAAGGGATCTTATGGCAATGTCTATGCCCTCGGAGCCCCCTACGGTGACGATTATCTCGCTGTCCGGGTCATAGTGGACACCGGTGTCCCGTTCGGTCTTGGCGGAGATGGCTCGGCGAAGCTCTGAAAGTCCCGAATTTGCGGTGTACTTGGTCTTTCCCTTTTCAAGGGCGGTAATGGCGGCATGGCGCACATTCCAAGGGGTCTGGAAATCAGGCTCCCCCACACCCAGAGAGATGACCCCCTCCATTGCGTTGGCAAGGTCAAAGAACTTGCGTATGCCGGAGGGCTTCATTTCACGGCATTTTTTCGCTATCAGCTTATCATAGTCTATCATGGGGAGACCATACCCCTTTCATCTGCGGATTCATCCTCCATAAACAGCCCCGACTCCTTGAAGCGCTTGAGCACAAAGTGTGTCTTGGTGGCGACCACGCCTTCCAGTGTGGACAGACGCCTTGCCACGAACAGGGCTATCTCCTTGTAGTCCGAGCCGGAAAGGGTCACGGCAAGGTCAAAGGAGCCTGACATGAGGGTCACGCTGTCCACCTCATCAAAGCGCATGATGGTGCGGGCGATGTCATCAAAGCCGAAGTCGGCCTTGGGGGTGACATTCACCTCGATAAATGCGGTGACTGCGTTCTTGTCGGCAAGCTCGTCGTTTATAACGGCGGTGTAGCCCTTGATTATCCCCGCCTTTTCGTAGGCGGCGATCTTGTCGGCTACCTCCTTGCCGGTCATGCCGGTCATTACGCCCAGTTCCTCGTTGGAAAGGCGGGCGTTTGATTTTAAAAGCTCCAGTAATGCATCCATAATATACCTTCTTTCGATTAGAGGTTAGAGATTAGAGGTTAGAAAATAGAGAATGTAAAATAGATTTGTTTGCTCAATTCCTCTTTGCTTTTTGTTGCACATAGGCTTCGCTTTTGCGGATAGAGAGGCTATAAAGCTATATGTTCATCGTAAGCTCATCTTGCATCTTGCTTCTTGCATCTTGCTTCTATCCTATTACTTCTTCCTCAAGCACATATTCTGCGGTCACGTATATCTTCGGTGTGGCAACGCCCTCGTCGCCTGTGAACCATACCCTGTCGTAGGAGGAGATGATGAAGTCCACCGCCATCTTGTGATCCCCCTCCTGCATATCGAAGTCGATAAGGTCTATCTGGGCGGTTATGTCCTCTCCCGTAAGCTCGCTGAGCTGTGTGGAATCTCCCACAAGGAAGAGGGTCAGCCCCGAGGCGACAGGGGTGAACTCGAACTGAGCGGGCTTGTTTATGAACTGTATATCCTTGCCCTTGATGGACAGGGGCTTTTTGGCTATGCCCTCCGACGGGCAGGTGACAGTGATTGTATCCACATTGGACAGATTTTCGTAGTCTGCGGGGAGGAAATTCTCTGCGGAGAATGTGAACACTGACCCTGCATCCACCTCACGCATATTTATGGTGCCTATGTTAAGGCGCTCTATGTCCTTCACACGGCTGCCGGGGGCAGCAAGGTCAAGCTCCTCTGCGGAGAATACCAGCTGCGAGCGGAACCAGCTCAGATCAAGGTTTGCGGGGGCATTGATGATATTCACATCCAGGGGCAGAGTCTGGCGCACAAGGACGGGTATCTGCACCGCAAAGCTGGTCTTGTCGAAGTAGAGGCTCGAGGTGTCGGAGATGAGGGTGCTGTCCTTGTAGAGCAGCAGCTCTGCGGCGGAGGTCTCAAAGGTGGAGGAAAGGTTCTCCGGAGGATTTACTCCGGCGCATACCTTCGTTATGGAGTTGATGGTGTCCTGGGGGCCTGTTATGGTGACACTGGCGGGGGATACCACAGGATCTCCGGAGATGTAGCCGGAGGCCAGCCGCAGATCCTTTACCTCAGGCTCTATGGTAAATTCCTTGGATACTATTTTGTCAAACGCCACTGTTACCGAGGAGGGGGTTATGGTCTTCACCTCAAATTCAGTGCCGCTCAGGGACTGGACATCAAGGCGCAGATCGTATTCCCTTGCCATCATCACGTTGGTGACACTGACATTCGCCACCAGGTCCTCAGCCTTGATGGAGCCTATCTTTGCACGCTCCCCGGATATCTGTACAGTGACAGTCTCATCAGACAGCTCTATGACCTCAAGATTCTGGGACTGGGCGTAGGTGCCGTCCAGGTCTATCTTGACAGGCACGTTGTAGATGGTCTTGTCCGTGGTGGGGTATACGGTTATGGATACCACTATCCATATGACTATGGCTATGAGCAGGGAAATGACCATAAGGGAGCGGTCCCTCATGAGCGCCTGCTTCAGGTTCTCGAATAGTTTCTTGAACATTATGCCTTATCCTCCTTTTTCCTGCGGGCGGAGGAGGCGGGGGAGGACTCCGGGATGAGCTTGCGGGAAAGGGTCTGCCGCAGGGAATCCTTTGAGAAGCCTCTTTGCAGATCACCGTTTTCCGCTATGGATATGGCGCCTGTCTCCTCGGATACCACTATGACGATGGCATCGGAGTTCTCGCTCATGCCTATGGCGGCACGGTGGCGGGAGCCTAACTGCTTGTTGATGGCATCCTCGTTGACGGGCTTTGGCAGGAACACCCCCGCCGCATATATCTTGCCGTCACGCATTATCACCGCCCCGTCGTGCAGAGGGCATTTGGGGTAGAATATGGTGCCGAAAAGCTCCTTGGAGGGCACCGCATTGACTATGGTGCCGTTGGAGACCAGATCCCCCAGCTTTGTCTCCCTTTCTATTACGATAAGGGCGCCTGTGGTGGTGGAGGAGAGATCCTCGCAGGCCTCGCATATGGCTGTTATCTCCTCGGAGACCGGGGTGACTTCGCTGTCCGTGCCTGTCAGCTTGTCAAGCATGGGGAAGCGGGCGTGCCCCACACGCTCTATGGTGCGGCGCAGCTCCGGCTGGAAGAGTATCAGCACCGCTATGATACCGATGTTGAATATCCTCTGGAATATCCACTGCACCGCCTTCATCTGCCCCACATAGGCAAGAAAGTAGAACAGCACCAGAATGAGTATGCCCTTGATAAGGCCTTCGGCGCGGGTATCACGGATAAACTGTATCAGCTTGTATATCAGATAGGTGAGCACCGCAATATCCAGCACATCCCAGAAGGAGGGGGGCCATATGGTGTTAAAGGAGTTTATCAGTTCGTCTAAAAGTTCCATGTGATAGGATCCTCTGCTGCTTGTTGTGTAGAAAGGATTTCAGGCGCTGCAGGGGCTAAGCCTCTTTTGCTGCTTCTGCCGCTTCTGCTGCCCTTTTCTCCGCCATCTGCTGTCTTGCTGTGGATAGCATGAGCTTGATGCGGTTTTCCTGATTTACCTGTGTGGCGCCCGGGTCGTAGTCGATGGGAGCGATGTTGGCTTCGGGGTACATCTCACGGAGCTTTCGTATCATGCCCTTGCCGATGATGTGGTTGGGCAGGCAGCCGAAGGGCTGTGCGCACACGATGTTCCCGTAGCCCATGTGGATCATGTCCACCATTTCTGCGGTAAGGAGCCACCCCTCACCCATCTTGTTGGCAGGGGAGATGTATGCCTCCACCTCCTTCTTGGCCTCCTCAAAGGGGGTAGGGCCGAAGAAGCGGGTCTTTTTCACAGCTCTGATTATCTTGTTCTGCATCATCTTGAAAAAGCCCTTGATGCCGAGAGAGCCGAAGTATTTCTTGTATTTGATGTGGTAGAGCTCTGTCTCCACCACATGGTGATCTCCCATGAAGATAAGGAAGTCTATGAGCCCGGGGCAGTAGACCTCGCACCCCTCGGATTCAAGGAATTTCTGGAGCTCGTTGTTGCCCAGGGGGGAGTATTTGATGAATATCTCGCCTACTATGCCCACCTTGACCACATCCGGGTCATCCTTGTAGGGGATGGCTTCAAAGTCCTTTATTATGCGGGCGGTCACCCTGTCAAAGGCGGTGTAGCTGAATTTCAGGTTGGCAAGCTCCTGCTCCCACTTTGCTATAAGGGCATCCGTGTCCCCCTTGTTTATTTCGTAGGGGCGCACCTGATTGCCCAGCAGCATGAGCACATCCGCATAGCATACAGCGGTGATGAGCTGTGCCAGCAGGGGAGCTGTCATGGAAAAGCCGGGGTTTTTCTCTATGGCGGGCATTGCCAGTGATATTACAGGCACCTGCTCCATGCCGCACTTGATGAGGGCCTTGCGGATAAGGTGTATGTAGTTGGAGGCACGGCAGCCGCCGCCTGTCTGCACCATCATAAGGGCAGTCTTGTCAGGGTCGAACTCGCCGCTTTTGAGGGCGTCTATGAACTGACCTATTACCAGCAGAGCCGGGTAGCAGGTGTCATTGTGGGTGTAGCGCAGCCCCTCGTTTATTATCCTCCTGCCTGTGGTGGTAAGGAGTTTCATTTTGTATCCGTGGTTGTTGAACACCTTTTCCAGCAGGCGAAAGTGTATGGGAAGCATATTGGGGATGAGTATGGTGTACTCCTTGCGCATCTCCTCTGTAAAGAGGAGCCGCCCTGTCTCGTCATATATAAGTTCTGCCATGTTATCGCTCCTATCAAGACTATTGCATCACTGTCCGCAGACTGTATCAAATCGATCAATACATTATACCACATGATTATTAACATTTCAAGTATTTTTGCAAAACTGGAAGCAAGAAGTTAGAAGCAAGAGGCAAGATGAAGTAACGATGAACATATAGCTTTTTGCCTCTGTTACTGCAAAGTATTACTTTTTCGCAAAAAAAGGAAAGAGCCGGCATCCCTGCCGGCTCATGACTTCTGATATCTGATTTCTAATGCGGCAGAGCAGAGGCAGAACACTCGCAATTCGTTGTCTGCTTATCTTGCCTCTTGCTTCTTGCCTCTTGCTTCTGCCAATCAGTTGCTCTTGGGGAGATAGGGGATGATAGCGCCTGCAAGTGCGCTTGCGGGCATAGTCTGGAGCCAGATGCGCCCCGGGCCTGTAACACGGGTGTTGAAAAGGCCTTCGCCGCCCAGCAGAGCGTTGCCTACGCCGGCAACTGTCTCTATGTCAACAGAGCAGGTGGCATCCATTGCTGCAAGATAGCCTGTGTCTATGAGCATGGACTGACCGGGGGCAAGGTCGTAGTTGTATACGCCGCCGTTTATCTCAAGGAATACCATGCCGGTGCCGGTGAACTTCTGCATGATGAAGCCTTCGCCGCCGAAGAAGCCTGCACCCACCTTCTTCTGGAAGAAAAGCTCCATGTTCACGCCCTGTGAGTTTGCAAGGTATGCCTGCTTCTGAGCTACGATGGAATTGCCGCCGTTTAGCTGTATGCACAGGATGTCACCGGGGAATGTGGATGCGAATGCTATCTCACCGGGGCCTCCCTGTGAGGTGTAGGTGTTCCTGAACATGGACTCGCCTGTCAGGGCAGATTTTGCCAGACCGCCCAGTGCGCCCAGCAGACCACCCTTGCCGCCGCCTGAGAGGCCTGTCTGCATCTGCATATTGGGGGTCATCCAGGACATGGCGCCTTTCTGGCACTCTATGCTCTCGCCTGCATCAAGCTTGCAAACCAGAGCGCAAAGGGGCTTGTTGATAACTTCGTATTGCATGATTATTCCTCCGTTTCTGCGAATGTTTTCGCTGTATTGATATTATCATATTATGGCGCCGATGTCAATATTTTTTTGCACTTTTGTTATGAAAATGTTTTTTTGCCTGTTCCCGGGCACTATCTCCGGAAAAGCAAGGAATGTGGGGGCATTGTGCATAATGCAGTAAAATACATTCCGGAGGCTGTCATATTTTTCGTTGCAGTTCGGTTACAATTTGGTACAGGACTTGAAATATTTGCAATTTGCGTTTATAATAGATGTGTATATTCGGTAAGTGTCGGCTGATGTCGGCAAAGCACCGGCTTATGCCGGTACAGACTCCAAATCACTTTACAGTGAATGTCAATTTATTTTGACGTTCACCAGCAGACCTCACAAGCGCACAGGCTTTCAGCCCGCCTCGGCGGCTGATATGCTCTGCGCCCCAAGGTGGTGTATAGATGTTCAAAAAGAAAGAAAAGCTCCCTGTGACCGGGGCTAAGGCGGAAGACAAGGGAGCCGTTAAGGTAGGCTTAAAGCCTGCCCCCCTACAGCCCGGTGCGAAGGGCGCTGACAAGGCTCTCTCAGAGCAGGAGGGCAAAAAGAAAAGCAAGCCCCGGGAGAAATTCCGGGAAAAGCGAAGCGTGGCAGACCCCAACACACCCTTTGCAAGGGCGCTGCTCATACCCAGCATTTTAGGTGTCATCACCTTTTTTGTAGCACCCTTCCTCATAGTTATCTACTACTCCTTCCTTGACAACCCCATTGCCAAGGAATTCGTGGGATTTTCCAACTACGGTGCGGTGCTCGGCAACAGCGCCTTCCAGACAGCCGCCAAGAATACCCTGATACTCTCTGCGGTTTCCGTGCCCGCTGCGGTGGTGTTCTCACTGCTGCTGGCTCTGCTTCTGGATGCGAAGATACCCATGAAGAGTATGTTCCGCACCTTCTTCCTGTCTCCCATGATGGTGCCTGTTGCCTCCATCGTGCTCATATGGCAGGTAATATTCCACTACAACGGCTCCCTCAACTATATGCTGGCACAGCTCTTCGATTTGGCGCCCATTGACTGGATGAAGTCCGACAAGAGCCTTATGGTGGTAAGTGTGCTGTTTCTGTGGAAAAACCTGGGGTACAACATGATACTGTTCATGACAGCCCTCTCAAACATCCCCAAGGATCTCATCGAAGTGGCAAGGCTGGAGGGCGCAGGGGGCATATGGGTGCTCACTCACCTGAAGCTCAGGTACATTTCCCCCACGGTGGTGTTTGTCACCATACTCTCTCTCATAAACTCCTTCAAGCTGTTCAGAGAGGTGTATCTGCTGACGGGGGACTATCCCTATCAGAGCCTGTATCTGCTGCAGCACTTCATGAACAACACATTCCGTTCCCTTGACTATCAGAAGTTGTCCTCCGCCGCCCTTATCATGGCGCTGGTGATGATATTCATCATCGGACTGCTGGTGCTGACGGAGAACGTATTCGGGGAGGATATTGAGGAATGACAAAAAAGAAAAAGAAGCGTTTCTCCCTGTCAAAGACCTGGTCGAATATCCTGCTCGGCATAGTCACCGTGTTCACAGCCATATCAGCGGTGATATTCCTGCTCCCCACGGTGCTGACCATAACCAACTCATTCATGGCGCAGTCGGAGATAAACGCCAACTACGGCATGATCTTCAACACCGTCACCGGGAACAAGACCTTCATAGCAGAGAAGGTAAACCTTAAATTCATCCCCGATATGGTGTCCTTCGGCCAGTACGGCACCTTCCTGCTGAAAAGCCCGGACTACCTGCTGAAATTCTGGAATTCCGTCATCTACACCGTGCCCATCGTCATATTCCAGATACTTGTGGCACTGGGGGCATCCTATTCCTTTGCACGGCTCACGGGAAAGATAAAGGAGATCATATTCTTCATCTACATCGTGGTAATGCTCATGCCCTACCAGGTAACGCTGGTGCCCAACTACCTTGTGGCTGACAAGCTGGGGATACTGGGCACACGCCTTTCCATCATACTGCCGGGCATATTCTCCCCCTTTGCGGTGTACCTGCTGACAAAGGCCATGAAGCGCATACCCAAAGCCTTTTCAGAGGCGGCTAAGCTGGACGGGGCAAGCGAATTCAGGATATTCACCGATATATATATGCCTATGGTAAGGGGCTCCATATTCTCGGTAATGATCCTCATCTTCATCGACTACTGGAACATGGTGGAGCAGCCCATGGTGCTGCTTTCCGACGAGGGGATGTACCCCCTGAGCGTATTCCTGTCAAAGATCAATTCCGGAGATACAGGCCTTGCCTTTGCGGCGGCGGTGGTGTACATGATACCCTCCATGCTGCTCTTCCTCTACGGGGAGGATGCCCTTGTGGAAGGCATCTCCGGCTCGGCAACGCTGAAATAGCCGCTTAAAGGACACGGGGCACGACCCCCTTCAACTGATTCTAACGGAGGTATTGCAATGGAACAGGAACAGGCCAACCGCAGAAAAGATATTATAAAGAATATTCTTATAATATTCCTTATCATAATGCTGCTGCTGACATTCTTCTCAAATACCATACTCAACTACTCCCTGCCCCAGGTCTCGGCGGTGTATGCCACCCAGGCCACCATTTCCGAGCAGATAAGGGGCAGCGGGAGCGTGCAGCCTGCACAGACCTATGAGGTGAAGATAAACGAGGATCGTGAGGTCAAGAGCGTGCTCGTGCGTGTGGGAGACACCATCAAGGCGGGAGATACCATCGCCATACTTGAGGATGTGGACAATTCCACCGCCGTACAGGAGGCAAGGGACAAGCTGGCAGACCTGGAGCTTGACTACCGCAAGGCGCTGCTGGACTCAAACTCCACCTCCTACAGCTCAGACATCCTTGCCATAGAGCGGGCGGAGCAGGAGCTGGAAAAGCTGAAGAAGCAGCGTGAGGAGGCTGTCAAGTATGAGGCCGAATCCAAGGAGGCAGCCACCGATGTGCGCACAGCCACTGCTGATGTGGACAAGCTGAAGGCTGAAAAGGAAAAGTACAACACTATGCTCTCCTCCGCAAGCACAGAGGATATGCTGGATCTCACCGATGCCCACTACAAGAAGATACAGGCGGCAAAGCAGGCTGTTACCGATGCGGAGAAGGCATTTGCCGATGCCCAGGCCGCATACAAGAAATTCTCATCAGGCATAGACACCACTGATATAGACAGCACTCTCATCGCAAAGCGCAACGAGGCTGACAAGCTGCGCACGGAGAACAACAACCTGTACACCAAGATAGCCAATGCGGAGGCGGGCGCAGATACATCGAGCTATTCGGAGACCATTGCCAACAATATCACCACCATCAACAACCTGAACCGTGAGATCTCAAACCTTATGCACAAGCAGTCCCTGACTGCCGGCGACAAGAAAAAGCTCGAAGACCTTGAAAAGGCACAGGAAAAGGCTGAGAAGGCCGTCACCGATGCCAAGGATGCCCAGGCTCAGGCTATAAGAGAGGTAAAGCTGGAGATAAAGGGCTGGATAGACGACGTGGACAGAAGGCTTGAAGCCGCTAATGGAAAGCTCACCGACGTTACCAACCGCAAGGACGACATCGCAGGCCAGGGCATATCCAAGGTGTCCGATATAGACAGCAAGATAGAGAGCCAGGAAGCCTCAATACAGAAGCTCAAGGATGACCTTCACAACAAGCAGATCACGGATTCCACCGCTGCATCAAAGACACAGCTTGACCTGGAATCAAAGAAGAATGCGGTGGACAGGCAGCAGAGAGCCCTTGACAAGCTCCTTGCCGGCACCGATAAGGAGATAGTCTCCAAGTCCGGCGGCGTGGTGGCAAGCATAAACATATCCGCAGGCAGCAAGGCTGAGGCGGGCAAGGTAGTAGCCACCGTGAATGTAACGGATCTGGGGTACCTCATTGAGATGCCCGTAAAGGCGGAGCAGGCCAAGAAGATCCGTGTGGGGGACATTGCAGAAGTAGTGTCCTGGTACGGCTCCAACATCTCCGCTACCGTCAAGGAGATCAAGGCGGACAGCAACAACCCCCAGTCACAGAAGATACTCGTGTTTGAGATAACCGGCGATGACATAACCGTTGGACAGAACCTTACCCTGCAAATGGGCAGCAAGGGTCAGCAGTACTCCGTTACCGTGCCCAACAACGCCATCAGGGAGGACTCAAACGGCAAATACGTGCTGGTGATGGAATCAAAGTCCTCACCCCTTGGCAACAGGTACAAGGCAGCCCGCTACCCTGTTGAGGTGCTGGCAAAGGATGAGAAGAACTCCGCAGTATCGGGTCTTTCCGGCAATGAGTTCGTCATCACCACCTCCACAAAGCCCATAAACGCAGGTGCTCAGGTAAGACCTGCGGAGGACTGATAAGAGCGATACCACTCCGTAAGACTGATGGCAGTCTCTAACTTCTAACCTTTCTGGTGTTTTCTATGTCAAAGAAAGCTAACAAACTGACAAAACTTGATATTGTGTGCATAGTCATAGATGTGATCGCAGCAATTGCAGTGGGGATCATCCTTGGGGCTATAAACAGCATCAAGGGCAGCACCGGCGCAGACAGCGCCGCAAGTGCCTGGGGCAACGGCGAGAGCCGCTATGCACAGGCGGCAGTCTATTTCACCTATCTGTCGGGCTTTGATATAAACGGTGCCCATTCCATGCACAGCGCCGTGGAGCAGTACCTTGCCTCACAGGTGGATCTGAAAAAGGCGGAGCACCGTGTCTGGGTAGACTGCGGGTACGGTGAATCCTCAGGCAGCGCCCAGGGCACTTTGGGCAGCACGGATGCAGTGCTGTGCGGCACATGGGGGGATTACTTCCTCTTTCACCCGGGGGATTTCATCTCAGGCAGCATTTATGAGGACAACGATATGAACCTTGATGTGTGCGTGCTTGACAACACAGCCTCCTGGATACTGTTCGGCGGCCTTGACACGGCGGGTATGACTGTCACCATAAATGACAGGGCTTACCTGGTGGTGGGGGTCATTGACCAGGGGATGAAGACAAATTCCGACTTTGCCGCCTACGGCAGCAAGCCCCGCATATATATGCCCTATCAGTCCCTGAAAAACCTGAAGGAAGCCGCTTCCATGACCTCCTACGAGATATGCATCCCCTATGTGCTGGACGGCTATGCACTGGAAGCCATCAAGAAGGGCGTTTCCGCAGATGAGAGCACCTACATGGCAGTGGATGAATCGGGGCGGTTCGACCTGGTAAAGCTGGTGAGGAGCTTCCCCGGCATATTCAACAACGTTATGGTGGCAGGGGGCATAGTCTACCCCTGGTATGAAAACGTCCTGCGGGCAGCGGAGATAAAGTGTGTCATACTGGCATTCATGGGAGCTGTGATACTGATAATCGGCATCATCGTGTTCGTGTACCTGTTCTTCCGCTTCACCAAGGCATTCGCTGCCTTCGTCAAGTGGATAAAGAGCAAGTTTGACGCATCCTATCAGCGGCGCATATCCAAGAAATACTACAAGACCCACCCCCGCCCGAAGGAGAACCCACAGACCTGAGGCGGGAAGCAAGGGCAGAAAACAGCCATCTCATCCATATGGTGAGATGGCTTGATTTTTTGTGCGGTTTAAGATTGGTTTAAGGTTCGTGTGCTATTCTCATAGTCAAAGGGTGACCCCCCACCCTTTGATAGTGATATCATCTTTTTCCTTTTTTCCTTTTTTCCTTTTTCTCCCCCATGAAGCGGCCGGGCATCACAGGATGCTGCGGCTGCTTTATTTTTGCAGACTCAAGGCAGAAAGAGGAGAAAAAGTATGCTTGCAATTGCGGAAATAAAGCAGGAAAGAGGTGGCAAACCAATATCAAATACCAGGTGTAGAGGCTTATTTTACCCAAAGCTATCAAAAACTGCCAATTTCACGGACGATAGAGAACATTACTCATTAAGCCCAAGGAAAATGGTGCGTATACAAGCCATTCATAGTGTTCCCGTGAAATTGGGGGCATTCGCGAAAACAAAGCAAGCAAAGAGGAAATAAAGCTATATCGAATGCATTTGCGGAAATAAAGCAAGCAAAGAGGAAGCAAAGCAATATCGAACGCCTTTGCGAAAATAAAACAGGAAAAGAGGGAGTAAAGCAACGTCGAATGCATTTGCGGAAATAAAGCAGGAAAGAGGTGGCAAACCAATATCAAATACCAAGTGTAGAAGTTTATTTTACCCAAAGCCATCAAAAACTGCCAATTTCACGGAGTAGGAGGATTATACTTGCCATAGACTAATAAGAAAATGGGGAGAAATTAAACAATCAATACTTCACCAGCAGTGAAATTGGGGGCATTCGCAAAAACAAAGCAAGCAAAGAGGTGGCAAATCAATATCAAATACCAGGTGTAGAAGTTTATTTTACCCAAAGCCATCAAAAACTGCCAATTTCACGGACGATAGAGAACATTATTCTCATTAAGCCCAAGGAAATTGGTGCGTATATTCAAGCCATTCATAATGTTCCCGTGAAATTGGGGGCATTCGCGGAAATAAAGCAAGCAAAGAGAAAACAAAGCTATATCGAATGCATTTGCGGAAATAAAGCAAGCAAAGAGGAAACAAAGCAATATCGAACGCCATTGTAACCAAATATTGGCAAAAAAATGCCCGTAAACACTTGAAATGCCCCTGCTTGTGTGCTATAATCAAAATAAGGATGATACCACCTCGCAAAAAGGAAAAAGGAGTGATTTTGAATGAAAAACGCAACAGCAAAAAGAGCGGCAGCCGCTCTTGCAGCTCTGCTCATGACTGTGTCCGCAGGTACGGGGGTACTTGCCACAGAGTACTATTATGAGCCTACACACCTGGCGGGCTACTACTACAACAGCAAAACAGGCTTCTGGTACGATGACTACAACCAGGCAGTAGCTGCGGCTATGGATCTGGGGGGCACGGATGCCGATGTGCATTACATAAAGCCGGCAGTTGATTCAAGCTCGGTGTGCAATGCCACATATCAGTGGTACAACGGCAACACCAAAAAGTATTACCGCACCGAGACGGATGCCTGGAACGCAGATATACAGGCTGAGACCTACAATGCATGGGAGCGCCTCAATGTTGATTCTTCCACTAAGGTGAGTGCAAACTATCCCTGGTACAATTCCAAGACTAACAGATACTACAGATCCCAGTCCGATGCGGCAAAGGCCTCCGGAGGGGACTATTCCGGCGTTGTCTATGCCTTTGACGACACCACCTACAATACCACCTGCACTGCGGATTTCCCCTGGTACAACACCTATACCAACAGGTACTACAAGACCCAGTCCGCCGCAGCTCAGGCTGATACAAGGGGCACTGTCTACAATGCGTGGACCAACAGCGACTATTCCGCCAATGTAAGCTCCACCTACCCCTGGTACAATACTGCCACAGGCAGATACTACCGCACGGAGCAGGCCGCAAGATCCGCATCTGCCGGAGGCACTGTCACCTATGCGTACAGCGCTGCCACCTCCAACAGGGCAAGCGCCACATATCCCTGGTACAGTGCGCTGACAAAGCTCTACTACAAGACCTATCAGGCAGCCCTTGCCGCATCCGGCAACAACGATGCCTATGTATCACAGCAGTACACTGCCACATCAAAGAGTGCAAGCTCCACCTATCCCTGGTACAGCTCCTACACCAACCTGTACTACAAGACCAAGGAAGATGCCGTGGCTGCATCCCTTTACAGCGAGGGCTACGTATCCTACGCCTATTACCAGAGCTCAAAGAGCGCCAGCGCTACCTATCCCTGGTACAGCAACATGACAGGGCTGTACTACAAGTCCTATTCGGATGCCCTCAACGCCTCCGGCGGCAGGGAATCCGCAGTTTCACAGAAGTATTTTGCCACATCCAATTCCGTGAGCCAGACCTATCCCTGGTACTCATCCTACACGAAGAAGTACTACAAGACCCAGAACGATGCCATCAACGCTTCAAACGGCAACGCAGGCTATGTTTCCTACGCATACAGCAATGTGGCATACTCCAACAGTGTAAGCAAGACCTATCCCTGGTACAGCAGCGTTACAAGGCGCTACTACAAGACCTATGATGATGCCCTTTCCGTATCCAACGGCAATCCTTCCTATGTAAGCATGGCATACAGCTCAGGCACATCCTCAACGACCACACGCACAACCACCTCCGTATCCTCCGGCACGCCCTATATCAACGGCCTCAAGAGCTACAACGGCTGGACAAAGGTAGCATCCTACCTGAGAGGACATACGGGCACCATATATGTGCGCATGAACGGGGCAACATCCGTTCCCTCCAGTGTATTCTCCGCAATGAAGGGACGCAACATCACCGCCGTGTTCATACTTTCAAACGGCATAAGATGGACAGTAAACGGCAGGAATGTTGGCACAGCAAGGACTGTTGACGTTTACTCCGCCTCCACAAAGGCCATACCTTCGAGCGCTGTACGCAAGGTATCCTACGGCTCGGTGGGCACAGCACAGGTGCTTGCAGGCAGCCCTGATACATCCTTTGGCTTTACGGGCAAGATAACCGTAAAGCTGAACAAGTCCCGTGCAGGCAGGAGAGTAGTAGTTTACCGCTACAGCACCGTAACACGCAAGCTGTACAGCAACTCCACCACATCTGTTTCCTCCACAGGTCATGTGACCTTCTCCGCATCAAAGGGCGGCTATTATCTCATAGTCATAAAGTAATTCACTGCTTTCCGCCTTCCCCCACGGGGAGGGCGGATTTGTTTATTGTGCACAAACGAAGGGGAACACCTGCAATTTGTGCACCTTTTTCTCAACGGAAAGGGAACAGGGAAAACGGCGCTGTATAACGCTTTACAAGGTGAAAGTACACTGGTGGAAAGCTCCGGCTGTCTGCAAAACAGACAAAAGTGCAAGAAATGACTTGCAAATAGCAAATATGGGTGATATAATATTCATACAAAGATAGGGCTCTTGTGTCATAAGGGCTTATATTCAAGGAGGTTATCACAATGAAATTCGATAAGTTTGCAGGACTGGCTGCAGCCGCTCTGGCCGTATCACTTCTTACCACCGGCGTAAGCGCTCAGGGCAACAGCAAGTACATTGAAGAGAGGACCGCCGGCAAGGACTACTTCATGACCGTAAACAGCTCAGATGATTCCATCGCCGCATGGTGCAAGGATTCCGGCGTTGATGTTACCGAGGTTTACGGCTGCAGATTCTATATCACCGTAAATGATCCTTCACAGGGCTACGGCGGCGCTATCGGCATCAATGCCACCGCCAACAACTGGGAGGCTCACGAGTGGGGCAATGACGGTGCAGGCAAGGCTATCACCTCTGACGGCTCTACCATTGAGTTCATGTCAGATTCCCCTGCATTCAAGGCTGACGATGAGTACGCCAACTTCTTCCTCCAGAACTGGTGGGGCGATTTCAGCGTTGATGACTGCGACCTGCTTGACAAGGACGGCAACGTTCTCGAGGCTGTAGGCGCTGCTGCTGAGGAGGCTCCCGCTGAGGAGGCTGTTGAGGAAGTTGTTGAGGAAGAGGTAGTTGAAGAGGCTGCTCCCGCTGAGGAAGCTGTTGTTGAAGAGGCTCCTGCCGCTGAGGAAGCTGCTCCCGCCGCTGTTGCAGATACCACAGCTCCCAAGACCGGCAATGCATCCGCTGCTGCCGTTGCAGTTGTTATGATAGCTGCTGCAGGCGCTATGGCTCTTTCCAAGAGAAAGTAAGCTGAACACATGACTATCTGCCCCCATCACATGATGGGGGCTTTTGTCGTTTAGCCCAAAAATTCCCGAAGCTATTGACTATTTGCTTATTTAATGGTATAATTAGACACGCTGTCCGTGAACGGCAGCTTTACCGGGGCGGACAGCCAAAGATGTTATGAGGTGGTAAAATGTATTATACAAGCACAAGGGACAGCTCCCTCAGAATAGACTCAGCACAGGCCATAGTCAAGGGCATCTCCGACGAGGGCGGGCTTTTTGTCCCTGTTGAGATACCCTCCCTTTCCATGGATGAGATAGTATCCTATGCGGATATGACCTATCCTGAAAGGGCTGCCGCCATATTCTCCAAATATCTCACCGACTTTACCGCAGCAGAGCTGCGCTACTGCACTGAGAGCGCCTACAACGACAAGGCCTTTGCGACTGCGTCCATAACGGAGATATCCCATCTCTTTGACGGCACATATGTTCTGGAGCTGTGGCACGGTCCTACCTGCGCATTCAAGGATATGGCGCTGCAGATACTCCCCTATCTGCTCACCACATCCCTTAAAAAGATAAATGTTGACAAGAAGGTTGTCATACTCGTTGCCACCTCCGGTGACACGGGCAAGGCGGCGCTTGAGGGCTTTGCCGATGTGGAGGGCACTTCCATCATGGTGTTCTACCCCGAGGACGGCGTATCTGCCATGCAGAAGAAGCAGATGACCACACAGGACGGTGACAATGTGTGCGTATGTGCGGTAAAGGGCAACTTTGACGACTGCCAGAACGGTGTAAAGGCCATATTCACCGACGAGGACATCAAGGCGCAGCTTGCGGAGAGGGGAATGATGTTCTCCTCCGCCAACTCCATCAACTGGGGCAGACTTGCTCCCCAGATAATCTACTACATCTCCTGCTACTCCGAGCTGGTAAAGAACGGTGAGATAAAGGCAGGGGAGCCTATAAACATCACCGTGCCCACAGGCAACTTCGGCAATATCCTTGCGGCATACTATGCAAAGCGCATGGGTCTGCCTGTAAACAAGCTCATATGCGCCTCAAATGCCAACAACGTGCTGACAGATTTCCTCACCACAGGCGTATATGACCGCAACAGGACATTTGTCACCACTATCTCCCCTTCCATGGACATACTCATCTCCTCCAACCTGGAAAGACTGCTATATATAATGACCGGAGATGATGCGAAGATCCGTGAGTGGTTCGGCAAACTGTCAAAGGAAGGCAGATACGAGGTTGACGAGGCTGTAAAGGCACAACTTTCGGCAGACTTTGCCGCCGGCTGCTGTGACGATGAGCGCACAAAAGCCACCATCAAGGAGATATACGACAAGTATTCCTACACCCTCGACACCCACACCGCCGTTGCTGTGGCTGTGTATGAGGATTACAGGAAGGCCACCGGGGACAAGACACGCACTGTCATTGCCTCCACTGCCTCTCCCTACAAGTTCGGCACAGCAGTCCTTGAAGCCCTTGAGGGCAAGGCACCGGAGGACGAGTTTGAGAAGGTGGATCGCATAAACGCCCTTTCAGGCTATGAGATACCCGCATCCCTTGCGGCGCTCAGAACCAAGAAGATACGCTTTACAGGCGCGATCGACAGGGCTGATATGAAGGAATTCGTGCTGAAGGAAGTATAATCATAGGCGACAGCCGCATAAAGGAGCAGGATATGTCCCTTTGGGTCATGGCGGATACGCATTTATCACTGTCTGTGGACAAGTCCATGGAAAAATTCCCCGGGTGGGAAAACTACGTTGAGCGCATAAGAACCAACTGGCTTGATGTGGTAAAGCCGGAGGATACCATAGTTCTCCCCGGGGACATCTCCTGGGGCATGAGCTTTGAGGAGGCAAAGGCTGACCTTGCCTTCCTCCACGCCCTCCCCGGGCGGAAGATAATCTCAAAGGGCAACCACGACTACTGGTGGAACACCCTTGCGAAGATGGAGCGCTTTATAGACGAATGCGGCTTTGACAGCCTGCACATACTCCACAACAACTGCTATGAGTATGAGGGGATCGGGATATGCGGCACAAGGGGCTGGATAAATGACAGCTCGGAGCCTGCGGATGCAAAGATAATAGCCCGTGAGGCGGGCCGCCTTGAAATGTCTGTAAAGGCGGCTCTGGAAAAGGGGCTTTACCCGGTGGTATTTCTCCACTACCCCCCCTACTATGCACAGGAGAGAAACGACAGCATAATAGAGGTGCTAAAGCGCTATCAGATAAAGGATGTGTACTACGGGCACCTTCACGGGAAAATGACCCACAACCGTGCGGTCATCGGGGAAAAGGAGGGCATGAACCTGCACCTTATCTCCGCAGACTACCTGAGATTCCATCCGTATCCTGTGAATGTACAATGCATAATGCAATGCATAATGAAACGTTCCGACGGGGCTTGACTTCCTCTTTGGGTGGTGTAGTGTACAACAGCCGCCAAACGCAAAAACAGGCAACCCATTCTACATTCTGCCTTATACTTCATTATAAGGGGGGTTTTGTATGACCGATATCATTATTATTGGAGCAGGAACGGCGGGTATGACCGCCGCCATATATGCCCGCAGAGCCGCAAAGACTGTGATCGTGTTTGAGGGCATGAGCTACGGCGGACAGATAATCAATACCCCGGAGATAGAGAACTATCCCGCAATTGCGGGGATATCGGGCTTTGACTATGCCACAAAGCTCTTTGAGCAGTGCTCGGCCTTAGGTGCCGAGATACGCTTTGAAAAGGTCACCGCCCTTGAAGATAAAGGCGCTGTGAAGGCCGTCACCACCCCTAACGGCACATACGAGGCAAAGGCGGTCATCATCGCCACCGGGTCGGAAAACAGAAAGCTGGGCGTAGAGCGGGAGGATGCCCTTGTGGGAAAGGGCATATCCTATTGTGCCACCTGCGACGGCGGCTTTTACAGGGGCAAGAGGGTAGCCGTGGTAGGCGGCGGCAACACAGCCCTTGAAGATGCCCTTTACCTTGCGGATATTGCAAGCGATGTGTACCTTATCCACCGCAGGGATACCTTCAGAGGGGAGCAGGCCACGGTCGACAGCCTTTCTGCCCGTGAGAACGTGCATTTCGTGCTGTGCAGCAGGGTGACGGCTCTTGTGGGAGACCCCCGCCTTGAAGGCATCGAGGTCACCGACAATGAGGGCAATGTGCAGGTGATACAGGTAAGCGGCCTGTTCGTGGCTGTGGGCAGGATACCCAACAACAGGGAATTTGCACAGCTCATCCCCCTTGACGAGGGCGGATATGTGGCAGCCGGAGAGGACTGCACCACCCCCGTGCCCGGCATATTTGCCGCCGGGGACAACCGCAGCAAGGCGGTAAGACAGCTTGTCACCGCTGCCGCCGACGGGGCGGTGGCTGCAACACAGGCTATATCCTATATCAATCTGGGCAGCTGAGGAAAGGCAGACAGGTCTTGCAATGAAAAAGGATATTATGGACCCTTCCGGGTTTGTGCTGCTGTCGGACTATGTGCCCGGCATGATACAGGAGATACGCTACTTCTCCACCTACAACTTCGTGGGGGACAGGATAAACGGCTATGAGGAGCCGGTTGCCCTTATGACCGCACAGGGGGCGAGGGCTCTGCGCAGGGCGGCGGATGAGCTGAATGTGAAGGGCTACCGCATCAAGGTGTTTGATGCCTACCGCCCCGCAAGGGCTGTGGAGCACTTTGTCATGTGGGGCATCGAGGATATGGATCTGCGGATGAAACCCTATTTCTACCCCGGGCTTGAAAAGCAGGAGCTTTTTGCAAAGGGGTACATCGCAGGCAAGTCCTCCCACAGCAGGGGCAGCACGGTGGATCTCACCTTGCTTGACATGGCAAGCGGCAGAGAGGTGGATATGGGCGCACCCTTTGACTATTTCGGGGAGATTTCACACCCGGATTTCAAAGGCATTACCGAGGAGCAGTACGAAAACCGCCTTATCCTCAGGAATGCCATGCTGAGAAACGGCTTTCTCCCCATAGACTGCGAGTGGTGGCACTTCACCCTGGCAGATGAGCCCTATCCCGATACCTATTTTGATTTTCCCATAACATCGAAGATGATCTGAATGAAAAAAGAAGAAAAGACCAATGTAATGCGTATCTTAGACGCAAAGAAGATAAGCTACACCCCCCACAGCTACACCGCCGATCCCACCCTTACCGGGGAGGATATTGCGGCTATACTGGGGGAGGCTCCGGAGCAGGTGTTCAAGACCCTTGTTACAAGGGGGAAGACAGGGGCATACTATGTGTTCGCTGTCCCCGTGAACGCAGGGCTTGACCTTAAAAAAGCCGCCAGAGCCGCCGGGGAGAAGTCCGTAGAGATGATAAAGCAGAAGGAGCTGCTGCCCCTTACAGGCTATGTCCACGGGGGCTGCTCCCCCATAGGCATGAAAAAAGCCTTCAGGACATTTATCCACGAGACTGCCATTCTGTATGACACTATATGTGTAAGCGCAGGGAAGGTGGGCTGCCAGATAGAGCTGTCCCCCGCAGATCTTATAGATGCGGCATCCCTCACCACAGCAGATGTGGCAGGAGAGGCATAGAAACACTTAGATATAACAGAAATGCAGATCCTTTCAAAGGGTCTGCATTTTTTTTGCCCCGGATGAAAAAAAGCCCCTCTTTTTGTTAGTATCTTGTTATAGTGGATGTGGTATACTCATAATCAAAGGGGGCAACAAACATGAAATTCGATGCATTTACAAAGGTTATTATAGGTGTGGTTTTAGGAGCGGTAGTAATTACCGTTATCCTTTCCAATATGGGGCTCATCGGGATAAAGCATGAGACGGCAGTCCTCCGTGAAAAGCCCGTGAAGGCAGAGATCGTCGTATTTACCGATGATATAGATACATCCGATTCCCTTTCCGCCGCATACAGGTTTTACTGCGCCAATACGGACAGCTACTATACCTGCCCGGAGGATGCCCTTGCAGATGCAGGGGATGAGAACGCCGCCGTGTGCGATGCCTGGGTCATGGCAAATACAGACTGCGCCTATGAACCCTCCTCCGCATATCCCTGGTTCTGCGAAAGGGTGGGCAAGTACTTCACCTGTGAGGAGGATGCCATTGCCGCAGCCGAGGCTGCGGGAGGCAGCAGGGACGATGTAAGCCTTGCCGGTGTACAGGTGACCACCTCCTCCGGGGCAAGCGTTGTCTACCCCTGGAAGAACCTTTCCACAGGCCGCTTCTACATGACAAAGGCGGATGCCGCTGCCGCCTCCGGCGGTGATGAGGGCATGGTGACCCTTGCCTATGAGAACTACTGCACCGACAGTGCCGACGAAGCTCACCCCTGGTTCAACACCGCCTCCGGGAAGTATTACGCTACCGAAGCTGCTGCCAATGCAGCAGGGGACGGCGTGACCTTCCTGTGCGGCGAGAGCTTCTGAAAAAATTTTTGAAAACCCTGAGTTTTTGTTAGGGTGTTGTTATGGTCGGTATGATATAATTGATACATCAAAGAGAGAAAAACCTTTGAATTGAAAGGAGCAGATATATGACAAAGATGAAATTAAGAGCAATGACAGTAGCTTTAATGATAATGTCCCTGTGCGGTGCAGGCGTTATGGCGGCAAGTGATGCCCCTGCCTGTGAGAAGGAGCTGCCCACCCTTTCCTCCATGCACCAGACAGCAGCTGAGACAGCCGTAAAGCCCCCGATAAAGAGTCCCGAAAAGCCCCCGATAAAGAGTTCCGACAGACTTACGGGAGTCTACTGCTGGTACTGTGAGCATACAGGAAGATATTACATTGACGAGGAAGATGCCTACAACGACCAGCCCTATGCCGAGGCAGAGATATACAACGCATGGGAGCTGATGAACCAAGATACCACATACGTTCCCGACGAGAACCACAGATGGTGCAGCACAAGGACCGGCCTTTGCTACGCCTCCAAGGGAGCAGCCCTTGACATCACCATGGCAATGGGCGGCACTGCCAGCGAAGTAATAGACGTATCTGAGTACATCAAGAAGTAGTATAAACAAACACGCTTGTGTCTCTTTACAGAGTTTTCATACACTTTCTCCTTCCCCCCTATACAGCAGCCCCCCTGACCGGATCTTCGGCAGGGGGGGTGTTGTATTAGAAGCAAGAAACAAGATGCAAGAAGCAAGATCATGTGATGATGACCATGCGGCTTGCACCCTCTTTCCACACAAAAGCGCAGCGTTTAAGGGCAGCCATATGGTCATCGTCACATCATCGCAAAAGCAGCGCTTTTGCGAAACACAGCAGAGGGCAGCAGCAAGCCATTCCCCGTCACTCTTTCTTGCCTCTTGCCTCTAACCTCTAACTTCTATCCGGGCAGACAACTCTTGTCCTCACATTCCCTGCATTTTTCGATGTGGCGCTTGAGCTTGTTGAAGGATTCGGAGCTGATGTCGTGCTCCAGCTTGCAGGCATCCTCTGCGGCAAGGTCGCCGTCCACGCCCAGGTTTTTCAGCCAGTCGGTCAGCACAACGTGCTTTTCGTATATGCTCTCTGCCACTATGCGCCCCGCCTGTGTAAGGGTGATGTAGCCGGAATCGTCGATGTTGATGAAGCCGCCCTCCTTAAGCAGACCCACGGCACGGCTCACACTGGGCTTTGATACCTGCATCTCACGGGAAATGTCGATGGAGCGCACTTCCCCGCTCCTGTTGTGTATGATAAGTATGCTTTCAAGGTAGTCCTCGCCGGATCTTCTCAGTTCGTGCATAATGACCCTCCCTTATGATTTGTCACCATTATTTTAATATATTAAAGCGTTTTTGTCAAGGGGGGAGGAGGATAACCACAAAATCAAATTTTACAAAATCAATCACGGCAGCTCACCGGGGAGCGGTATGCAAAGCCCCGGATGATGACAACCATAAACGGCATGAGCCGAGGGTCAGCCTGCTGCTTCGGGGGTGTGCGGAAAAAACTCTTTTTCACCCCTTGCATTTATAATCGTGATGTGGTATAATATTCTAAATGTGTTTATTTGCCATGTACGCCGTCGGGAACATAGTGCCGCAAGTGCCTGTTCCGGGGGTACAGCGAACTAACAGGGGGTAAATATGGCTACTAAATATGTATTTGTAACAGGCGGCGTTGTATCAGGCCTTGGCAAGGGCATCACTGCCGCATCCTTGGGACGTCTTTTAAAGCAGAGGGGATACAAGGTCACCCTGCAGAAATTTGACCCGTACATCAATGTGGATCCCGGCACCATGTCGCCCTATCAGCACGGCGAGGTGTTTGTCACCGATGACGGGGCTGAAACGGATCTGGATCTGGGGCACTACGAAAGGTTCGTGGACGAGAACCTGTCCGTAAACTCCAACGTCACCACGGGCAAGGTATACTGGACCGTGCTCAACAAGGAGCGCAGAGGCGACTACTTGGGCGGCACCGTACAGGTAATACCCCACATCACCAACGAGATAAAGGACAAGGTATACCGTGTGGCAAAGGAGACCAACACGGATGTGGTCATCACCGAGATAGGCGGCACCGTGGGCGATATCGAGTCCACCCCCTTCCTTGAGGCTATCCGTCAGGTGGGCACAGAGGTGGGCAGGCAGAATGTGACCTACATCCACGTTACCCTTGTGCCCTATATCGCAGGCTCCGAGGAGCTGAAATCAAAGCCTACACAGCACTCCACAAAGGATCTGCTTGCCATGGGCATACAGCCCGACATCATCGTGTGCCGCAGTGAAAAGGAGATCCCCGACGATATGCGGAGGAAGATCGCCCTTTTCTGCAACATCCGCAAGGAGGACGTTATACAGAACCTCACCGCCCCCAGCCTGTACGAGGTGCCCCTGTGGCTTGAAAAGGAGGGACTGGCCCGTGAGGTGTGCTTCCACCTTGGGCTTGAGGACAGAAAGCCGGATCTCACCGAGTGGACGGCTATGGTGGAGCGCCAGGCGAATGCATCCAAGAAGGTGACCATCGGCCTTGTGGGCAAGTATGTGGAGCTTCACGACGCATATCTCTCCGTTGCGGAGGCTCTGCGCCACGGCGGTATAGTAAATGATGCGGTGGTGGACATCGAATGGATAGATTCAGAACCCCTCAATGACAGCAATGCGGCGGAGATCCTGAAAAACTGCGACGGCATCATCGTTCCCGGCGGCTTCGGGGACAGGGGCATAGAGGGCATGGTATCGGCTATCCGCTATGCAAGGGAGAACAAGGTGCCCATGTTCGGCATATGCCTTGGTATGCAGATGACCGTAGTGGAATTTGCCCGCAATGTAATGGGCTATGCCGGCGCCAATTCCACCGAGTTCGACTCCGCAGATTCAAAGACCCCCTATCCTGTCATAGACATTATGGAGGATCAGAAGAATGTCACCGACAAGGGGGGCACCATGCGCCTGGGACTCTACCCCTGCAAGCTGGCTGACGGCTCCCGCTGCCGTGAGATATACGGGGAGGAGCTCATCTACGAGCGCCACCGCCACCGCTTTGAATACAACAATGCCTACCGCAGGGAAATGGCTGAAAAGGGGCTCGTATTTGCGGGCATATCTCCTGATGAGCGCCTTATCGAGATAGTTGAGCTGCCCCGTGAGGTACACCCCTGGTTTGTGGGCGTGCAGTTCCACCCTGAGTTCAAATCCCGTCCCAACAAGCCCCATAAGCTGTTTGCCGACTTTATAAAGGCATCCCTGGAAAAGTAAGCCGCAGTGGAGATAAAGATGAAGAGTAACCATAGATTTTTTGCCTTTGCTGCCGCTGTGATGATGCTCTCCGGGATCAGTATGCCCGTATCCGCCGAGGAGCGCACCTTCACCGTGGGCTTTGATGCAGAGTTCCCCCCCTACGGCTATCAGGACGAAAGCGGGGAGTACGTGGGCTTTGACCTTGACCTGGCACAAGAGGTGTGCAAGAGAAACGGCTGGGAGCTGGTAAAGCAGCCCATAGACTGGGACTCCAAGGATATGGAGCTTTCCACAGGGGCGATCGACTGCATCTGGAACGGCTTTACCATAGACGGCAGAGAGGATGCCTACACCTGGTCGGTGCCCTATATCGACAACTCACAGGTAATAGTAGTGAAGGAGGATTCGGGAATATCCGAAGCCTTGGACCTTGCAGGGAAGACTGTCTGCGTACAGGCGGATTCCTCAGCCCTTGCCGCCCTTACGGGGGAGGATGCAACGGATGAGAACAAGGCGCTGTGTGCCTCCTTTGCGGAGCTTTCCCAGGTGGGGGACTACAACAGCGCATTCTTAAACCTTGATACAGGCGCTGTGGATGCGGTCATACTGGACTACGGCGTGGCAAACTACGAGGTGGCCAGCCGCAGCGGCTTTATCATTCTCGAAGAGCCTATATCCTCGGAGAAATACGGCGTGGGCTTTCTCAAAGGCAACACCGCCCTTCGTGATACAGTGCAGAACACCCTCTTTGACATGGCTGATGACGGCACCTTCGGGACAATAGCCGAAAAATGGGACTTGTCCGACAGCGTGTGCATATCCCAGTACTACCGTGCCCAGTCATTTGTTGATATGGACACCTTCACCGTGGGCTTTGATGCAGAGTTTCCCCCCTACGGCTATCAGGACGAAAGCGGGGAGTATGTGGGCTTTGACCTTGATCTGGCACAAGAGGTGTGCAAGAGAAACGGCTGGGAGCTGGTAAAGCAGCCCATAGACTGGGACTCCAAGGACATGGAGCTTTCCACAGGGGCGATCGACTGTATCTGGAACGGCTTCACCATAGACGGCAGAGAGGATGCCTACACCTGGTCGGTGCCCTATATAGACAACTCACAGGTAATAGTGGTGAAGGAGGATTCGGGAATATCCGAAGCCTTGGACCTTGCAGGGAAGACTGTCTGCGTGCAGGCGGATTCCTCAGCCCTTGCCGCCCTTACGGGGGAGGATGCAACGGATGAGAACAAGGCGCTGTGCGCCTCCTTTGCGGAGCTTTCCCAGGTGGGAGACTACAACAGCGCATTCTTAAACCTTGACACAGGTGCTGTGGATGCGGTCATACTGGACTACGGCGTGGCAAACTACGAGGTGGAGAGCCGGGATGGCTTTATCATTCTCGAAGAGCCTATATCCTCCGAGAAATACGGCGTGGGCTTTCTCAAAGGCAACACCGCCCTGCGTGACACAGTGCAGAACACCCTCTTTGACATGGCTGATGACGGCACCTTCGGGACAATAGCCGAAAAATGGGGCCTGACCGACAGCGTGTGCATCGAGAGAGCAGCCGCCGGCACAGAAGCAGCCCCCGCTCCGGAAAAGAGCGGCAGCAAGTATTCCCTGTCAAACCTTGGGTTCATAGCATCACAGCTTTTAAAGGGGCTGCTGGCTTCCTGCAGCATATTCTTCCTCACGCTTGTATTTTCCCTCCCCTTAGGGCTTATCATCGCCTTCGGGAGAATGTCGAGGATACGCCCCCTGCGGTGGCTGATAAAGCTGTACATCTCGGTAGTGAGGGGTACTCCTCTCATGCTGCAGCTGCTGGTGGTGTTCTTCGGCCCCTACTATATCTTCGGCATAAAGACGCCCTCATCCTATCGCTTTATAGCGGTGATAATCGGCTTCTCCCTCAACTATGCCGCCTACTTTGCAGAGATATACCGTGCAGGCATACAGGCAGTAAGCCCGGGACAGCATGAGGCTGCACAGATACTGGGCTACACAAAGACACAGACCTTCTTCCGCATAATCTTCCCCCAGATGGTCAAAAACATCCTTCCTGCCGCCACAAACGAGATAATCACCCTTGTAAAGGATACATCCCTTGCCTTTGCGGTGTCCTATACCGAGATGTTCAACGCCGCAAAGCGGGTGGCAGCGGCACAGACCACTATCATGCCCCTTTTTGTGGCAGGCCTGTTCTACTACATCTTCAATGCCCTTGTGGCACTGGTGATGTCCAGGATAGAAAAGAGAATGAACTACTTCAAATAAGGTGCTGACAGTCCCGTCGGGGACGATCTGAAAGGGAACATAATGATCTTACTTGAAACCAGAAACATAAAAAAATCCTTCGGTGATGTGCAGATACTCAAGGATGTGAGCATGAACGTGGAAAAGGGGGAGGTCATCTCCATCCTAGGTCCCTCCGGCTCCGGGAAGACCACCTTCCTGCGGTGCCTTGCCATGCTTGAGACCATAGACAGCGGAGAGATATCCTACCTTGGGGAAAAGGCAGCCACGACCCACACCGACCCCTCAGGCACAGCAAGAGCCGTCTACGCAAAGGGCAAAGAGCTTAAAAAGATAAAGAGCTATTTCGGTCTGGTGTTCCAGAACTTCAACCTTTTCCCCCATTACACGGTGATGCAGAACCTGACGGATGCCCCAATACACGTACAGGGGGTATCCCGTGAGGAGGCGGTGAAAAGGGCGGAGCACCTGCTTGAAAGGATCGGCATGACCGACCGTGCGGGGCACTATCCATCGCAGCTCTCCGGAGGGCAGCAGCAGCGTGTTGCCATAGCCCGTGCTTTGTGCATGGAGCCTCAGATACTCTTCTTTGACGAGCCCACCTCCGCACTTGACCCGGAGCTTACCGCAGAGATACTGAAGCTCCTTAAAGGCCTTGCCGCAGAGAAGATGACTATGGTGATAGTCACCCATGAGATAGACTTTGCCCGTGCAGTGTCTGACAGGGTCATATTCATGGACGGGGGCGTTATCGTGGAGCAGGGGGCACCAAAGGATGTCATAGACAACCCCTCCAACGAACGCACAAGGGCATTCCTTAAAAAGATGCAGGAGATCTGATATGGATATTAGAGTAGGCCACGGTTATGACGTGCATAAGCTGATAGCAGGCAGACCCCTTATCCTGGGGGGGAAGGAGATACCCTTCCCCTTCGGGCTTTTCGGCCATTCCGATGCGGATGTGCTGACCCATGCCATAATGGATGCCCTTCTTGGGGCGTGCGCCCTTGGGGACATAGGTCAGCACTTCCCCGACAGCGACGAAAAATACAAGGGTGCGGACAGCATCGACCTTCTGGAAAAGGTACGGGAGATAATAGGGGAAAAGGGCTATGCCATCGGCAACATAGATGCCACCATCGTATGCCAGAAGCCCAAGCTTGCCCCCTTTATCCACGGTATGCGTGAAAACATTGCCGCCGCCTGCAGGATAGACATTGACAGGGTGAGCATCAAAGCCACCACCGAGGAGGGTCTTGGCTTTACCGGCAGAAGTGACGGCATAGCCGCCCATGCAGTGGCGCTTGTGACAAAGAACTGATATATAAAGGGCAGTGATGATATGGCTTTCTCCCCCGAGGGACTTGATTTTCTGACGGAAAATATGCTCAACAACAGCAGAGACTGGTTCCGGGAGAACAAGGGCAGATATGAGGAGCTGGTGGACAAGCCCATGAAGGCGCTTTCCGCAAAGCTCTGCGAATATGTGATGCAGATAGACAGCCGCCTTGAAGTGGTGCATATCTCCCGCATCTACCGTGATGCCCGCTTTGCCGCACACAAGGGGATATTCCGGGAGAATATGTGGGTATCCTTCAGTGCGGTAAAGGATCTGTACAAGTCTCTCCCCGCCTTTTATTTTGACATCTCACCGGCAGGCGTGGAATACGGCTGCGGTTTTTATGTACCCCCGGACGGGGCTATGGAAAAGCTCAGGGGCATGGTAAAGGCGGGCTCGCCTTTGTACAATGCCGCCCAGGAGTGCATCGACACACATCCGGAGATCATCCTGTACGGGGACAAATACAAGCGGGACCGTTTCCCCGAAGCCTCCGAAAAGCAGAAGGAATGGCTTAACCGCAGGACCTGCGGCGCAAATGTTTATGTGACCGACCCTGCTGTGATGTTCTCCGAGGAGCTGGCGGATATTGTGGGCAGCTGCTTTATTGACATGGCGCCTGTGTACCGCCTGTGCCTTGCAGCAGCAGAGCAGGCGTGACAGATAGAGGTTAGAGGTCAGCGATTAGAGGTCAGAGGGCGTGACAAAGATTGGTTTGCCTTGGTTTCTCTTTGCTGCCCCTCCTGTGGAACCCGCAGAGTGGATGAGGGAGCCTGCTATAGCGGCTGCTTTTGCAGGGAAAGAGTACGATAAGTGAGCAAGTCATCGTCACAGTATAGCCCCTCTCCGCATAGATCCTTACCTAACAGTTGAGGAGGGCAAGATGTCTGTGAGTTGTCAGCTTATCTTGCTTCTTGCTTCTATTATCTTGCATCTATAAGGAAAGGAATGATGATATGGAACAGGCAAAGAAGATACTCATAGTAGATGATGAAAAGAATATCCGCAATGTTATCAATGAATACGCCCGCTTTGAGGGGTACGAGACCGCCGAGGCCGAGGACGGTATGCAGGCGGTGGAGATGTGCCGCAAGGAGGACTTTGACCTTATCATCATGGATATCATGATGCCAAAGCTTGACGGCTTTTCAGCGGTGAAGGAGATACACAAGGCAAAGCAGATACCCGTTATCATGCTGTCTGCCCGCAGCGAGGAATACGACAAGCTCTTCGGCTTTGAGCTGGGAGTGGAGGACTACGTGACCAAGCCCTTCTCCCCCAAGGAGCTGCTGGCAAGGGTGCGTGTGGTGCTAAAGCGCTCGCAGCCTGCCGAGGCGGCAGGTGCCAAGGAGGTCATGACCTTTGAGGGGCTTGAGATCAACATGAGCGGCAGGGAGGTCTATGTGGACGGCACAGCCGCACAGCTCACCCCCAAGGAATACGATCTGCTCTTCTACATGGTTCGCAACAAGGGCATTGCCCTTTCAAGGGAAAAGCTCCTTGAAGAGGTGTGGGGCTATGACTTCTTCGGGGATGACCGCACTGTGGACACCCACATAAAAATGCTGCGCAACTCCCTGGGGGAATACCGCAAGTTCATAGTCACCCTGAGAGGCATGGGCTACAAGTTCGATGCAGGTAAATAGGCATGAAGAAAAGGGCTGAAAAGCAGGCGGGCTTGCAGAATATAAAAAAGAGCCTGCGCAGTGTCCGCTTTACGGTGTGGATATACTTTGCCATATTCATAGTTGCCATACTGGTGCTCATATGGATAACCTTTACTGCCACCTTTACCGCCAACTACCGCACCCAGAAGGAGAACACCGTGCGCTCGGTGGGGGAGCACATCGTGACGGCGCTCTACGGAGGCGGCCTTTCGGGGCGCACCATTGACGCTCTCGGGCGGGATAACGACCTGTGCATAATACTCCAGGACTCCTACGGAATAACCCTGTATTCCTATGATGCGCTCGGGGGCAACTGCTATATCCACGGCAGTGGTGCCTCGGAGCTGGCAGGGTACCGCACCCTTGCGGACAGCGCAGCAGACGGGCAGTATTACACCGAGATGAAGAATGAGACCATAGATCAGGATACCATACTGCTTGTCCGCAAGGTGGGGGACGTGGAATATCCCATGTATGTGTTCATAAACACCACGGTGGAGCCTGTGGCAGCCACCGTGTCCCTTATCCGCTCCCAGATGATGCAGATAAGTGCCGCCATGCTCATACTGGGCTTCGGCATATCCATATTCCTCTCCAACCTTATCAGCCGCCCCATAGTGCGCATAACACGCTCCGCCAGAAAGCTGGGGCAGGGGGACTACAACGTGGAGTTCAACGGCAGCGGCTATACCGAAACGGAGCAGCTTGCAGACACTCTGAACTTTGCCTCCCACGAGATAAGCAAGGTGGACGGTATGCGCCGGGATCTTATGGCAAACATATCCCACGACCTGCGCACCCCCCTTACCATGGTGAAGGCATATGCGGAGATGATACGGGATCTCTCCGGGGACGACCCGGTGAAGCGGGCGCAGCACCTTGATGTCATAATCGACGAATCCGACCGCCTTGCGGCTCTGGTAAACGACATTCTCGACCTTACCAAGCTGGAGAACGGCACAGGGGAGTTAAATCTCGGGGTCATAGACCTCCACGGATGCATAGAGTCCATCATGACCCGCTACACCATCCTTGCTGAGCAGAAAGGGTATACCTTTATTGTGAGCGTGCCGGAGGGTATGTACATAAGGGCGGATGAGATAAAGCTGGAGCAGGTGCTTTACAACCTTATCAACAACGCAGTCAACTACTCCGGGGAGGAAAAGACCATATATGTGACCGCTGTGAGACAGGGCGGGGACATAGAGGTAGCTGTCACGGACACGGGGGAGGGCATAAGCAAGGAGCTGATGCCCCTCATCTTCGACCGCTACTACCGTGCGGAAAAGTCCAAGCGGGAGGTCATAGGCACAGGCCTGGGCCTTTCCATAGTAAAGCAGATACTCATACTCCACGGCTTTGAGTTCGGGGTGCGCTCCGAGGTCGGCACAGGCAGCACCTTCTGGTTCAGGACACAGAGCGTTGAGGGCTCTTAGTTGTATAATCAGATCATGAGGGATGGGGAGAATACGCTCCTCATCCTTTTTTCTGACTTCTGATGGGCGAAAGGCAACAAGACTGGCTGTACAAATTAGTAAATCTGCCAAATTTTCCCGAAGTAAATTTACAATGCATTGACAAATCTGTAAAAAAATGATAGAATGTAAAGTAACAATGGGTAATTGTCTTTTGTGACGATCGGTTTCAACATTTAAGGAAAGGCGGTGGCAGATATGAAAAATAACAAGAACAAAGAGTCTGACTCTTTTCTGCTGCTGTCTGCGGCGCTGCTGGCAGCTCATATCGCCGTCATAGCCCTTGCCTGCGTATTTTTCGCCCTTATCTCCCTGATAGAGAACACCACTCTGCGCACTATCTATTTTGCGGCGCTCATGGCTCTGACCATGGTGGTCACCATAGTCATGGATGCCTTCTACACACGCATGGTGCGGCGCAATAATGCAGCGATCAAGATACAGTCCATAGTCAGCCGTGTAAACACACTTGCCATACTGTGGGATACCTCATACAGGGTGATCATGGTAAATGATGCCTTTGAAAACTCCACCCACTATTCCAAGGACGACATCAGCGACATGGAGACCCTGAAAAAGATACTTCCCGAACGGGCATTTACCATGGATCTCAACGACCCTGCAAAGCTGGAGGAGTTCATCCGCTGCGACTTTGAGCCTGTCACCATACAGGGGCGCACAGGGGGCTCCGTCAAGACGGTGTGGAGCCACCTGGTCATCACCGATGTGGGCATATTCAGCGGCAGTGAGGCAGTGATACTCTCCCTTGGGGCTAACATCTCCGAGGAGGACAGGATGCGGGAGGAGCTCCAGAGCTACTCCACAAAGGCTACGGACAACGAAAAGCTGTACCATATGTCCGTGGAGCTTTCCGAGATAGGCATGGTCATAGGCTCTGACAAGCAGAGCGGCTTCTATGTCACAGACAGCTTCCGCCGTATGCTGGGCTTCCCCGAGGACGAGGAATATGTGGAGAACAAGGACATTGTGGAAAGGATCCACCCTGATGACAAGGAAGCTCTGGCACGGGTGCTTATGAGCGCTGTGTCGAGCCCTCAGATGGGTCAGTCCGCAAGGGCGCAGTTCAGAGCATCCGACGGCAAGGGAAACTATCACTGGTACGAAATGCGCTTCAAGCACTCAAAGGATGACAAGGGGGGCTACCTCAGCTGCGGTGCCCTTATCAACATCGACGAGAGCAAGAGCCGTGACGAGCTTATAGAGCGCATGGCATACTTTGACGAGCTGACACAGGTCTACAACAGACAGCGCTTGATGATGCTGGGCAACGAGATCTTCAAAAGTGCCTCTGATGAAAAGAATTACTGGGTAGTGGCACTTGATGTGGATGATTTCCACATAATAAACGATACCTGCGGCTACGGCACAGGAGATATGCTCCTGAAACAGGTGGCGCTCATCCTCATGCGGCAGGCTCCCAATAATTCCGTCATCGCAAGGATCGGCGGGGACAACTTTGCCATGATAGTCCCCATGGGACAGGGCGTGGAGAACATCGCCGTGCTCATAGCAGCCATACAGGAGGAGGTGGCAAAGGTCACGGAGCTGGGGCTTGACAACATGAACATCACCTGCTCGGCGGGCTACTGTGTCATGCACTCCGACCAGAACAGCGACTTCACCCGTGCCCTTGAACACGCTGAATTCGCCCTTACTCTGGCAGGCAGCACCAAATCGGGCATACGCCGCTTTGACAGCAGGCTCAATCAGGCAGCGATCACACGTTCAAACATCGAAAAGGATCTTATAGCCGCCCTTGACAACAACGAATTCACCCTCTACTATCAGCCCAAGATAGACCTTGGAACAGGGGATATCATTGGCATGGAGGCACTGATCCGCTGGATAAAGCCGGATGGCACCATAGTACCCCCCATGGAGTTTATACCCATTGCGGAGGGCTCCATGTTCATAACCAAGCTGTCACGCTTTGTGCTTCACGAGGCGTGCAGACAGAACAAGGAGTGGCAGGACAAGGGCTTCCCCCGCATGACCGTATCCGTGAACCTGACAGCGGTTGATTTCTACCAGTCCGACATCACAGCCACCATAACAGGGGTGCTGGAGGAGACAGGCCTTGATGCCAAATACCTTGACATCGAGCTTACGGAGTCCATGGCGCTAAAGGATATAAATGTCGCCATAAGCCAGATGAATGAGATGCGAAAGCTTGGGATAAAGATATCCATGGACGACTTCGGCACGGGTTACTCATCGCTTAGCTATATCCAGCAGCTGCCCATCACGTTGCTGAAACTTGACCGCTCCTTTATCATGTATTTGGAGGACGACAAGGTGTCCCGTGAGATAGTCTCTGCCGTTATCAGGATAGCAAAATCCAAGAACATAGAGACCATAGCCGAGGGCGTGGAGTCCGCCGGTCAGGTGGGCATACTGCGGGATTCGGGCTGCGATCAGGGTCAGGGCTATTTCTTCGGCAAGCCCATGACAGCACAGGATTTTGAGCAGTTCATGCTTATGAAGAAAAACGCAAGATAGCTGTACTTCACCGGCAGGCGGGAGCCTTCCGGACATACAGCACACAAAAAGGATGGTGCAATATGTCAAAGAAAAGAATAGGTATCCTTACATCAGGGGGCGACTGCCCTGGACTCAACGCCACTATCAGAGGCGTTGCAAGGGCGTGCTACAACCAATTCGGGGACGATGTGAAGATCATCGGCATACAGAACGGCTATTACGGGCTTATCAACAACATCGCCCGTGAGATGCAGCCCTCGGAGTTTTCGGGGATACTCACCCAGGGGGGCACTATCCTCGGCACAAAGCGCCAGCCCTTCAAGATGATCTCCTCCATCGGGGAGGACAACATCGACAGGGTAAAGCAGATGAAGGACACCTACAAGGACTTGAAGCTTGACTGCCTGCTGACCCTGGGGGGCAACGGCACCCACAAGACGGCAAATCTGCTGTCCCAGGAGGGGCTCAATGTCATAGGCCTCCCCAAGACCATAGACAATGACATCTACGGCACGGATGTCACCTTTGGCTTCCACACCGCAGTTGACACTGCCACGGACGTTATCGACAGGCTGCACACCACAGCCGCCTCCCACAGCCGCATACTCATGGTGGAGATAATGGGCAACAAGGCGGGCTGGCTCACCCTCTATTCCGGTATTGCAGGGGGCGCAGATGCCATTGTTATCCCTGAGATACCCTATGACATCGACAAGATAATACAGTGCCTGCAGGAGCGCTCTGACAGAGGCCACCGCTTCTCCATAGTGGCAGTGGCAGAGGGCGCATACAGCAAGGAGGAGGCCAAGCTCAAAAAGAAGGAGCGGGCAAAGCGCCGCCTTGATGCGGGAATAACCACCATTACAGCCACTATGGCAGGGGAGATACAGAAGGCAACAGGCATGGAAACAAGGGTATGCGTGCCCGGGCATATGCTCAGGGGCGGCTCTCCCTCAGCCTATGACCGCATACTTGCAACACGCTTCGGCGTAAAGGCGGCAGAGCTTATCGCAGACGGCAAGTACGGCGTATCCGTTGCCATGATAAAGTCGGAGATAGGCACAAATCCCCTTGAGGAAGTGGCAGGCAAGACGAAGTTCGTAGATCCTGAGGGGGGCTATGTAAAGAGTGCAAAGGATCTGGGCATCTCCTTCGGAGACTGATCCTGCCGCTGAAAGGAGAAAACAATGATCCCGGTGGTTTTATCTGCTGTCATGCTGGCGGCTGCACCTATGGACAATGCTATGATGATAAACGGTGCAAGCGCCATTGTGGGTCTTGCAAACCCCTGGACTGAATACGCATCCCCGGAGGAAGCGGGGCAGGCGGCAGGCTTCGGGTTTGAGCTTCCCGACAGCATTGAGGGCTATGACTTTGACACCGCAAGGGTAATGAACAGGGAGATAATTCAGGCGGACTTTGCCGACGGTGACAGCACCCTCACTCTGAGAAAGGGCACGGTCGAAGGGGACATCTCCGGGGACTACAATACCTATAAGAACAGGTACAGGGGCACTATCGGGGGCGTTACGGTGCATATCCGTGCCAATGGGGAGGAATTCTCCACCGCCGTATGGGAAAGGGACGGATACAAGTACTCATGCAGCTTTTCCCCGGCTGTTCCCAAAAGGACTATGGCAAAGGCTCTGAAAGCTGTCATCAGTAGTCTTGCAAACCCTTGGACTGAGTATTCATCCATGGAGGAAGCGGAACAGGCGGCAGGCTTTGGGTTTGAGCTCCCAGACAGCCTTGACGGCTACGAGTTTGACACCGCAAGGGTAATGAACAAGGAGATGATCCAGGCGGACTTTGCCGACGGTGACAGCACCCTCACCCTGAGGAAGGGCACGGTCGAAGGGGACATCTCCGGGGACAACAATACCTACAAAAACAGGTACAGGGGCACTATCGGGGGCGTTACGGTGCATATCCGTGCCAATGGGGAGGAATTCTCCACCGCCGTATGGGAAAGGGACGGGTACAAGTATTCATGCAGCTTTTCCCCGGCTGTTCCCAAAAAGACGATGGCCGCCATTTTAAAGCAGCTATGCGCTGATTAGCAAAGCAGGAGGCAGGGAGCGATCCCTGTCTCCTTTTTCCTCCCGTATAGGGGCTGATATGTCAAAATCGTCAATAAAATATTAAAACATATGTTCATAACGGATAAAGCGGGGAAAATTGTTATTCGCACTTGACACGGAAAAATCAATGTGATATAATCAAGTATACGGGAAGATGTCTGTACAGGCATCTGTATGACAGATAGGAGACGGTAGTATGAAGATAAAACCCAGGTATATAGTTATCTGCGCACTGCTCTGCGTGGCAGCGCTGGCTATCTCCATAGGTATGTTCTATGTGGAGATGGGGCTTGCCCACTGGATGAAGTACAACGATGCGCTTTCCAAGTGGCATCAGACCTCCACCAGCGAAATGTACAACGGCGGACGCATCAACACCAACTTCATGGTAACTCAGGCGAAATCCCTGAAGGAAGCAAATGCAAGGGACGTAGCGGGGCTCACCATATTTCCCTACATGGGCAAGACCACTGTTGTAACAGGCAATGTAACACAGTACGGCACACAGGTCATGAGCCGCAACGTTGCCGTGTACGGCGAGCCTGAGAATGTGGACAACTCCGCAAGAAGCAAGGATGAGATCGGTCTGGGGTCACGCTTCACAGTGTACTACAAGCCCGATGAGCCTGCAAAGATCGCCACTAAGGTCACATATATGCAGTACATCGTGGTGGCAGCGGCTCTGGTCGTACTCACTGCGGTACTCATACTGGCAGCAAGGTTTTTCAATAGAAAGCTCAATGAGAACACCTTTGGTGACTCCGTGCTCAACATCATGGACATCCCTGCGGCGGTGGTCATCATAGGCATGATACTGGGCTTCTTCACCGGAATGCTCATAGGCAACCTGTCTGTGGGCAATGAATACACCGACATAAAGCCGGGTATCGTTGCAGCCTACGAGAACGGAGACAGAGAAGTCACTTGACAGCACAACGGAAAACGAGATCCCAAAGGGGAGCAAGTCACTTTGCTCCCCTTTACATTTTCCCAAAAAGGGAACGGATGCAGCAAAAAAAGCCACGGGAGACCGTGGCTTTCCTGTTTAAAGTGCGGGGGAGCGATATTCGCTCCCCTGTTTGCATTTATATCATTATGCATTCTTCATTCTGCATTTGGAAATGTCAGCGCAGCGGGCAAAGATGAAATCAAGCCATCAACTCGCCGTCACTCAACTGTACACTGTACACTTGAACCGCACAAACCAAACGCAAAGTCAAGCAACATTATTCATCCTGCATTATGCATTCTTCATTATCTCTCTATGACCTGATCTCTCTCAGGGCCTACGCCTATCATCTTTACAGGGCATTCGCAGAGCTCTTCAAGGCGGGCGATGTAGCTGCGGCAAACCTCGGGGAGATCCTCGTACCTGCGTATGCCGGAAATGTCCTCGGTAAAGCCGGGGAATTCCTCGTAGACGGGTGTGCAGCCCTCCAGCTCTTCAAGGGTGGCAGGGAAGTCCTTTATTACTGTGCCGTCGGGGCGCTTGTATGCAACGCATACCTTTAAGGTGTCAAGGCCGCCCAGAGTGTCCAGCTTGTTGATGACAAGGTAGGACAGACCGTTGACACGCACTGCATGGCGGACTATGACCGCATCGAACCAGCCAGTGCGGCGGGGACGGCCTGTAACGGTGCCGAATTCGTGGCCGTTGTTGCGGATGTAGTCGCCGCATTCGTCGTCAAGCTCCGTGGGGAAGGGACCCTTGCCCACTCTTGTGGTGTATGCCTTGGCAACGCCGTAGATATCGTCGATTATCTTAGGGCCTACGCCTGTGCCCACGCACACGCCCGCAGAAACCGGGTGGGAGGAGGTGACATAGGGGTAGGTGCCGTAGTCGATGTCAAGCAGAGTGGCCTGTGCCCCCTCAAAGAGGATGGTCTTGCCGGCCTTTGCTGCCTCGTAGGTGAGTACGGATACGTCCGCACAGTACTTTGCAAGCTGCTTGCCGTAGCCTATGTATTCATCAATGATGGCATCAAGGTCAAGAGCCTCACCGCCGTAAACATTGGTGATGATGGCGTTTTTCAGTTTGCCGGCGCTCAGTGCCTTCTCCCTGAATATATCCGGGTGTATAAGGTCGTAGAAACGCAGGCCGCTGCGCTCATACTTGTCCATATAGGTGGGACCTATGCCCCTGTGGGTGGTGCCTATGTCCTTGTTGCCCCTGAATTTCTCGGAAAGGCCGTCAAGGGCGATGTGCCAGGGCATGATTATGTGTGCTCTGGGGTCGATCTTCAGGTTGTCAAAGGAAAGCCCCCTTGCAGAGAGATCCGCAATTTCCCCTAAGATATCCTTGGGATCCATTACCACCCCTGCGCCGATAAGGCAGAGGGTGTCCTTGTAGAGTATGCCCGAGGGGATGAGATGGAGCTTGTATGTTTCGCCGTTTGCGGCTACGGTGTGTCCTGCGTTGTTGCCGCCCTGGGAGCGCACTACCACATCAGCACGGGATGCCAGTATGTCAATGACCTTGCCCTTGCCTTCGTCGCCCCACTGGGTGCCTATTACTATATTTGCTGACATATACTACCTCGTTTCGGGTAAGATGGATGTTTATAGGGTGCTGCGCCTGTCCGCACACATCAACAATTTTACCACATATCTGCCAGAATGTCAATAGATTTTGTGAAAAGAAAATACCCGCCACTATTTGTGACGGGCTTTTAGCTTTTGACTGAGGTGCTGCGAAGCTGACTGTTTTCCTCTTTGCGTGGTTTGTTTCCGTCGCAGCCCCATTCACTGCTTCTGTGTATTGGCATTTGTACCGCTTTCAAGATACAATGTCATGACCGATACCTTCTGCGATTATGTCCGTGAATGGGCAGGGATCCAAGCCCCGGGAGCTTTAGGTCAGAGTCGTTGCCTTATTGCCGCTTGGCGACACTCAGGATGAATGGAAAGAAAATACCCATCACTTACGTGATGGGTCTGGCTTGGGTACAGTGATCCAAGCCCGGAAGCTTTGAGTCAGAGTCGTTGCCTTATTGCCGCTTGGCGGCATCGCAGAATGGTTAGGAGATATACTTGCTTATATAAAAGAAAAGCGCTCCCATCTAACAATAGACAGGAGCTTGTCTGGCTGGGGTGCAGGGATTCGAACCCCGGAAATGCTTGAGTCAGAGTCAAGTGCCTTACCGCTTGGCGACACCCCAATGGTTGGGAAGGCCGGATTCGAACCGGCGAGTGACGGAGTCAAAGTCCGTTGCCTTACCGCTTGGCTACATCCCAATGATGCCCGGTCAAGGTTGAACCATCCTCCGAATGACTAAATAATTATAGCACATTGGAGGATGAATGTCAAGGAAAATATTCTTTTTCGGCGTTATGCACAAAAGCGAACATAACTACACACGAAATGCCGACATTATCAACCTATCTCCGACCTGTTTTCAAGAGCCTTGAAAAGAGTAACCTCATCAGCAAATTCAAGCGTTCCCCCGATGGGCAGACCGAATGCCAGACGTGTCACCTTTATCCCTAAGGGCTTGATGAGCTTTGAGATGTACATGGCTGTCGCCTCCCCCTCCACGGTGGGATTTGTCGCCATAATGACCTCCTTCACATCTCCCTTGGATATGCGTGACAAAAGCTCCTTTATGCGTATCATATCGGGAGTTATGCCGTCCAAGGGAGAGATGAGCCCGTGGAGGACATGATATACCCCGTGGTACTCGTTGGTGCGCTCAAAGGCTGTGATGTCCTTTGGGGTCTCCACCACGCATATGGTGGAGGTGTCCCGCATATCGTCACTGCATACGGGACATATCCGCTGATCCGTCAGATTGCAGCATATACCACATTCATGTATGCTGCTGTGGGCATTCATTATGGCATCCGCAAAGGCCTTTGCCTCCTCATCCGGGAGGGATACCACATGATATGCCAGCCGCTGGGCAGTCTTCATGCCTATGCCCGGCAGACGGGCAAACTGCTCGGAGAGTATCACCAGCGGCAGAGCTGTAGAGTTGGGCATATCCGTTACCTATCAGAACAGGCCGGGGAAGCTGACTCCGCCTGTGATAGCGCCCATGCGGCTTTCGGATACCTCGTCTATCTTTGCCACACAGTCGTTTACTGCACTGATGATGAGGTCTTCAAGGATAGAAGGATCCTCGGCTGCATCCCCGATGACATCCTTGTTGATCTTAAGGGATTCAACGTGCTTCTTGCCGGTCATGGTGATCTCCACTGCGCCGCCGCCGCTGGTGGTGGAGAAGGTCTCCTGCTCTATCTGCTCCTGCACCTCGGTTATCTGCTCCTGCATCTTCTGGGCCTGTCTTATCATGCCCTGCATACTCTGCTGACCGCCCATACCCTGTGGTAATCTTGCTTTCATTGTAAAAAACTCCTTTGTTTTGATATAGAGTGTAAAATACACTTTCATAAAGGTGACAGCTTTAGCTGTACACCCTTGTAAACGCTTATTCTACCGGTATCCCCGCTGACCTTGCCCTGTCAAGCAAAGTGTCAAGTGTGGGGCCCGCGGGGGCGCTGTCCTGTGAGCCGCCGCCATCGGCACGACCCTTGTCAAGTCCCGGGCGGTAGCCTACCATGACGTTTTCAAGCTGCAAGCCCGTTACATCAAAGACTGCGGCAAGAACCTTCTGCTTGTTGTCATCCTGCCCTAAAAGGCCGCCCAGCAGGTGGCTGCTGCGGGTGTTGATAATGAGTATCTTCCCCTTGGTATAGCCCCATGAGTTTGCCATCCCGGAGCCTATTGCCGCCGCACGGCGGGTCATTTCCTCCACTGCTGCCTGCCACTTGGGGATGGGGACAAAGTCGCTCTGGGTCAGGTTTTCGGGGATGGAGGGAGCCGCCCCCTTCATGGGAGCACTGCGCCGTGGCTGCTGCATGGCAGCGCCGTTCTGCTGCATATCCCGTATAACGCTCTGCAGCTGTGCCACTGTGCTTTCAAGCCTGCGTATCTCCTCGGAGGAGGCGCTGTCCGCCCCGGAGGAGGGAGAGGCCTCCGTACACAGGGCGATGATGCACATCTCCAGCTCCGTGCGCTTTGAAAGAGCATTCCTCATGCGCATGAGCCGTGCGGAAAGCTCATCTATTACGGCGATGACCCTTTCCGGGGTCAGCTGTGAGGCAAGAGCCTTTATGCGTTCAAGCTCACTGGGGAGACAGAGTATCATATCCGTTCGTGAGGGGGCAGTGACGGCGATGAGCACGTTCCTGAACTGGAGTATAAGCTCCTCGCACAGCTTTGTCATGTCCTTGGAGCGGGCATAGAGCTCATCTATGACCCCAAGGCAGGCGGCTGTGTCCCTGTCTGCAATGCCTTTGGCAATGTCAAAGAGATAGCCTCTCCCCGCAATGCCCGATGCCTCGGACACCACATCAGCGGTGATATTGTCGGAAAAGGCGATGCATCTGTCAAGCAGGGACAGGGCATCACGCATACCCCCGTCTGCCAGCTTTGCGATAAGGTCGGCGCCGTCCGCATCCACGGTGACGTTTTCCTTCTGTGCCACCTCTTTTATCCTGGCGGCGATGTCCTCCGAACGGACACGGTTGAAGTCATACCGCTGACAGCGGGACAGTATAGTAGGCAGCACCTTGTGGAGCTCGGTGGTCGCCATAATGAACTTTACATGCTCCGGGGGCTCCTCGATTATTTTCAGCAGTGCATTGAATGCGTCCTTGGACAGCATATGCACCTCGTCTATGATGTATACCTTGTACCTGCACCGCTCCGGGGTGTACAGAGCCGCCTCACGCAGCTCCCTGGCATCATCCACGCTGCCGTTGGAGGCAGCATCTATCTCGATGATGTCGGAAAGGGCGAAGTTATCCGCATCCCGGCACACAGAGCATTCGTTGCAGGGGTTGCCGTCCTGGGGGTTCTCGCAGTTGAGCGCCTTTGCAAATATGCGGGCGCAGGTGGTCTTGCCCGTGCCCCTTGACCCTGTGAACAGGTAGGCGTGGGCAGTCTTACCCGATTTTATCTGGTTCCTCAGTGTCTGTGTTATAGGCTCCTGGGAAATGACATCCGTAAATGTAACGGGTCTGTATTTTCTGTATAATGCCTGATACATATGATCCACCCTTGCAGGAAATCCATGCCGTCAGCTTTCGATATCCGCATCCGTGAGCATTGTGGAAAAGCCTGTACATTCCATGCTTTTTACAGTAAGGCCTGCAAAAGCCGTATCATAATCCTCGATCTCTTCATCCTGTGAAAGGAGCTCATTGCAGTGTACGGTATATTCAAAAGGCTCCTTTGTCACCCAGAATACGGTCTCCTCCTCGGTAATGCTGTAGCCGCTGCACTCGAAGCCGTCATCAAGAAGCTCCCTGCCGCTTTTCCCCGCAAGGGCTTCAAGCTGCTCACTGCCAAGTCTCCGGTCGGACAGATCCTGAAGCTGTGCTATTTCCAGATCCCTTACCAGGGCAGTTATGGTATCTTCATAGCTGTCATCGAATATATCCGCTTCGTAATACTGCTTTTCCACATCCTCCGGCATATTGGCTATTGCACGGAAGGTTGCGCTGTCTGTGGCTACCGCACAGACGTAAAGACTGCCGGCACTGCCCCTTGATACCACGGCGGACTCGATGTCAAGCACATCCCCTATGGTTTTGAGCGCTTTGCCATCATATTCATAGGTGCCGTCATAGGTGATCTTGACGGGAGAGCTGAACATACTGTCCCCGAAGAAGTCATCATCCGTGTCGGGGTTTGTGTCCTCCGCTGTGGTTTCATCAGCCACGGCATCGGCAGGAGCGGCTGTGGTGACATCCGTCTCGCTCACGGCAGAGGAGGCGGGCACTTCATCAGCCTTGCCGCAGGCCGCAAGGCACAGGCACATGGCAACAAGAGCCGGGAATATTGTCTTTTTCATAATATCTTCCTTTGTGAATTACCGCCTGATAAGGGCAATGGCGGCGATGATAACAAGAACAGCCGCCGCTGTGATACCGAATACATTTGTGTTTCTGTCCTGCAGCCTTTTCAGCAGCGGATATATCCCCTTCCTGAAAAGCACCGCAAGGGCTCCGAAAATAAGGCTTGAAAACAGGGATATGCGCTCCTCAAAATTAAGGGGCCACAGGGAATAGTCCCACAGCCTGTAACCCAGCACCGCATCTATGATATAGGAGCAGACAAGCTCAAACACCGTGGAGACTATGGTGCTCCATATAAAGACCTTGTACCAGGGGGTGTCATCCTTGAAAAACAGGGGGAGCACCAGTGCAAACACCCCGTAGATGGGAAGCACCGGCACCGGGAGAAAGCCTCTCGGCACATACTCTCCGAGAGCCGCCCAGGTTATGGCGACCTCATACACCCAGCCTGTAAACCCTGCGGCAAGAAAGGAAGCCGCAGCAAGGGCAAGGCTGTCAACGTGCTTTCGGGTAAGAAGCTTCATGGCAGCGGGCACTCCTCAGCTCTGTCCGGTGATGTCGCCCGTGCTTATCCCCGCAGCGGAGCATATCTGCTCCAGGCGCTTGGTAAAGCCGTCCTGGTCATCAACACCTGTCAGCATTGCAGCTGTGTACCAGTCTCTTGCACCGGGGATATCCTTTTCCAGTATCTTTGCAAGCACCATGCCCCCTGTGGAGGCACCGAGGGAGACACCGTTGCTGATGGAGCGGGAATAACACTCCGCTGCGGCGGCACCCTTGCCGTCACGCAGGTACACATCCCCTGCCTCCGCAAAGACATAGGGGAATATCTTGTCCTTTTCGGCAGTGTCCATGAGCTGGGTGTAATAATCCTCAGCCTCGCTGTAAAGGCCGCCGTCGGCATAGCACCGTGCCGCAAGCAGTGCGGTATCGGGCATCCCCGTCTGTGCCTGTGCAGCATTCCGGGCGCTTATGGCAGCATTTGTGGAATAGCCCATGCGGCGGTAGCAGATAGCGGTGTACAGCTCTGCCACACCTGCCTCAGCAGGGGAAAGTCCCCGCTCCTTCAGGTCCGACAGCTCTTCAAGAGCCGAGCTGTAGTCCTCCGAGCGGAATATATCATAGTAGGCATTGAGAAAGCACATTTTCTTGCCGAGGGTGCCGAAGCACCCCTTTGTTATCTTTTTGTCAAAGGGTGTGAGCATACCGCCCCTGCCCTTGGGCACAAGAAAGGAGGCAGCGGTGAGCGCCAGCGTCCATGAGCATATCATCACAAGGGCACCGTAGAAGGACGTGTCATCCGCCCTGCCCGAAAGCCGAAAGAACAAAGCCCCCACAAGCATGGTCAGGACTGTCGCCGCCGTAAAAATGCGGAAATAGTGCCGCTTGCTGCCCTCGTTCTTCTCCGCTTGCTCGGTCAGTATACCTCGCAGTTCAAACATATTACCACCTGTATACAAAAAAATTCCGGTACATAGGTGTGCAGGCTTACTGCGGCACACGAAACGTACCGCTTAATGCTGCTCGGTTCCCCGCCTGACATGGTTCACGGTGTTTAGTTGCACAGGGCCCGCACACCTATATATCGGAAATGCGTAATCAACGGAATATATTATACCACATTCCTTTTTAAAAATCAATAGTTTTTTTAAATCTTTTTTTGCCGCCGGTGATCCGAAGGGGAGATCCCATAAAAAGAGCGCCCGGTCGATGACCGGGCGCTGTCAATGCTTACAGGGTGTTGTTTACGTCGTCGGCTATGTTCTTTGCCTCGTCTGTGATCTGTGCAGCGGCATCCTGTACCTCGCCTGCTGCCTGTGTGCCGAAGCTCTGCATCTCGCTTGCAGCCTGTGATGCGAAGTTCTGAGCATCGCTTGCTGCCTGTGAAGCGAAGTTCTGAGCATCGCTTGCTGTCTGTGAAGCGAAGTTCTGTGCATTATTTGCCGCCTGTGTGCCGTAATCAATGGGTCCGCTGTAGCCGCCGCTGCCGCCGTCGGGGGTGGTGCCCTTCTTTCTGGTCAGCAGAACAACGAGCACGATGACAACAGCCAGTACCACAACTGCGCAGATGATAAGGTTTGTGGTGTTGAGAACGCTTGATTCCGCATGGAAGGTGTTTTCGGCAGAGACATCGAATGTGAATTCAGCCTTGCCGTCTGTGCCGACGGTGCCGCCTGTGACATTCTTCATGGTGCCGGGCATTTTCAGCTTGAAGGTGACTGCCATCATGTCAGAGGGGGAGACCTCATATTCCTCTGCCTGTGTGGGATCGACTGCCTGTGTGGTCACTGCATCAAAGGTGTAGGAGGTGGTGAAGAAGGATTTCTTCTGCACTATGCTCCAGCTTTTGAACATCCCGCTCTCGCCCTCTTCCTCGGGGCTTTCCATTTCGTTCTCAGCCTCAGCCTCCTCGGCCTCCTCCTCAGCCTCGGCAGCCTCGCTCTCCGTGAGGATCATGGCATCCGCCAGCTTCTGATAGGAGTCAAAGTCCTCCTTTTCGGTGTAGCCTAAGTATTCCTTATCCCCCAATGTGTAGGTGATAAGCTCATGATCCTCGGCTTCCTCCTCCAGATCCTCCTCGGAAAAGTATTCCTTGGAATAGCCGAAGGTGTATTCCACCGAAGCCGTGCCGTTGTCCCTTACCTCAACATCGTAGCCTATGTGCATACAGCCCGAGAGCAGCATGGCCGCAGCAGCTACTGCAGCAGCAATTGATATTCTTTTCATTTTAACTCCTCCTTCGGGGATCTGTGATACAGATCCTCTCCTTGTAGGCTCTCCCGCACCATCAGCGGCACAGGCTATCCTGCAATACAGCTAAAATTATATCATATTTAATTCACAATGTCAATACATTATTTAAACAAATGCAAAAAGATGCCCTTTGCCGCTCCCTTTTCCGTGCAGGCTCACAGGGATCTGTACTCCGGCTTTCTGTCACGGTAGATGACATAGCGGTCAAAGCCCGCCTTGCACAGTATCTCTCCGCACTCAGGGAACCGTGCCCCCAGATCACTGCTCCTGTGGGCATCGGAGCCTATGGTGACAAGCTCTCCCCCCAGCTCTCTGTAGCGGCGCAGCACATCGGACACGGGATTTGGCCCTCCCATTCCCCGTGAGAAGCCCCCGGAGTTGCATTCAAGGGCATGGCCGCCCTCTATGAGCCTGCGGAGTATGGGGTCAATGGCATCCGCATATTTTTCGTAGGAATACTCCAGTCCGTAGGGACCCCCGTAGCGGGCTATATAGTCAAGGTGCCCCAGGGAATCGTAGCAGTCAAGGGAGGACACGCAGTCATATGTGGCTTCAAAGTATGTAAGGTAGGCGCCTTTTCCGTATCTGCGGAAGTATTCGGGATAGTAGGGGTCAAGCCCTCCCACGAAATGCACGGAGCCTATCACATAGTCAAAGGGATATTCTGCAAGCAGGCCTGTAAAGTACTCCGCCAGATGGGTCTGGAGCCCCAGCTCCACTCCTATGCGGATGTCCAGCCGCCCCCTGTACCGCTCCTTCAGGGCTGTCATGTATTTCCAGTAGGCGGGGACATCAAGCTCAAAGTCCACATCGCTCACCACATCGTGATCAAGGTGATCCGTGAAGCATATGCCCTCAAGCCCCAGCATCAGCGCCTTTTCCGCCTGGTTTTCGGGGAGCTCCTCGCTGTCCCCGGAAAAGCGGGTGTGGATATGTGAATCCGAATACATCAGTTTTTCCTCCTCAGGTGCCCTCGCCTTCGGGTACGGCAGTCTCAGCGGGAGTGTCCTCCCAGTTGCCGTAGGTGCCGTGGTTGTTGTACAGAAGCCCCTCTATGCCGTTTATAAGGGAATCCGTATCAGCCGCAAATATGTTGTCAAGGAAGAGAACGTCGGTTATGCCCTGCTCCTTGATGTATTCCACCGCATTCCGCCCGAAGTAGCGTATGTCTATTACATATATCTCGTCAAAGTTATCCGTAAGGAAGGGGATGAAGGCATTGCCGTAGCTTTCCTTGAATACGGCGATCTTCCGCCCTGTTTCAAGGTTTGTGGTGATCTTTGTGTGTACCTTGTCGCCCCCCATGAATACGCCGTAGCTGTTCCCGCCGGATGCCAGCTCATAGAACAGGGAGCCCCTGCCGTTTGAGGAGAGGGTCTCCGGGTCGAAGTACTCCGTGGAGTATTCCCCGGTGGGCTTGTAGTAGATGAAGGTCTCGGGGGCGTTTTTCAGGGTGAGGTCGTTGGTATAGCTGTACAGGGAGCCTACAAAGTTCTCCTTGGTGCATACCTCGTAATCCTTGTCTATGTCCTTGCATTCCAGCCCCAGGGCATCGCAGAATGCCTTGTATGCATAGTATGCGCCCCGCTGTGTCCAGTGGTGATCCGTGCGGAGATAGATGTACTCATCTGTGTGCTTTTCTATCTCGGAATAGGCATCAATGGGGGTTATATCAGCGGTGTAGCTTTCGTATATGTGCTCGATGGCATCCTTTTCTGATGCGCTGTAGGGTGCAAAGCGGGAAGGGAGATAGAACTCAACGGAGGTGGGCACCACCATATTGTATATGTTGATGTCATCCCCGAGGGCTTCACGGTATGCGGAGATGACCTGTGCATAGCGTGTGCCTGCGTAGTCATTGCCGCCAAAGAGCATGACACCCGCATTTTCCCCGTACATCTTCACCCCGTCCACTACGATGCCGTTGTTGGAGAACTCGGCTATGTTGGAAACAGGCTCCTCCGTGGTGGTCTCAGGGGGAGCGGTGGTCTCCGGAGGCGCAGTGGTCTCTGCGGGAGCGGAGGTGTTCTCCGTTATTTCCTCATCCTCCGGGGGCAGGGTCTCCGTCACGGCAGCAGTGGTGACCGCAGGCTCTGTTACGGCGGCGGTGGTCTGGGTATTCTCGCCTACCATCTGCACATTCCCGTAGAATGTGGGGGTGGATATGCCCTTTGCCTTGTTCATCACCGAAACGAACTCCACTATCTGCTCCCTAAAGGGCACCGTGTCGGAGAAATACTTGGTGAATGCAGGGGCAAAGGCACCGCTGAAATAGCTCTGCACTGTCAGCTCCGGCCTGTCCGCCAGCTTGCGCCTTTCTATCTCGGACTCCGTGGGCCTTTCCAGGAACAGCAGGCAGAATGCCGTGAAGAACAGCACACAGGTAAATATTATAATGAATATCACATCAAAGGTCTTTTTCCTGCGGCGGTATTCGGCCTCAGTTCCCTGATGGGTGTTTTTTTGCATATGGGATCTCCTTCCCGGGTGTCGGGTCATGCCCTTTTGGCTATGCCCGTTGTTTTTTTTCCTGTCTTCGGCGATACAGAGCAGGATGCATACTGCCAGGACCGCTGCTGTAAGCAGACAGCTTTTCAGTATGACTCCTGTTCCCGGATCTTCCTCATAGAATGTTGAAAATCCGGTCAAACGGCATATCACCCATGCTATAAACACATGATAGACGTATATCAGCAGGGAGTGAGAGCCTGTCCGGCACAGCTCCTTTACCCTCACGCCGGCTGCTTCGATGTGCTTTGATACAATGCCTGCGCCCCATATCAGAAGGATCGACGCCGCAAGGCAAAGTATCATTGACAGGATCTCGTTTTCCGGGAATGTTCCCCGGTAGTTGTTGACGTTGGGTGCTTTAAGCATTGACAGGGCAAAGCCTGATACAAGGCTCATGATACCAAGGACCAGCTCCTTCGTGCCCGACAGTGACGGTATAACAAAGAGCCTGTTAGGCACCGAGCAGCATTACAGCAGCCCGGAAGGGCGTGAGCTGGCTGTTATAGGGGAGAAATATCTTGAACCCTCTCAGTACCCCTGTAACAGCCACAAGTCCGCAGACAGCCGCCAGTGTCTTTGCCCGTGACTTCAGCACATGATCAGCTATAAGCAGAAACAGTACACTTGCCAGCATGAGTGCGACAAAAAACCAGAGATCCGCCAGGAACATATACCGTTTGCCCAGGGAGTAATACTCCCATCCGAAAAAGTCCTGAATGGTGCGATTCCAGATACAGCCGGCAAAATAGTTCCTGAGGCATAAAAATGCTTCCTGTATGGTCTCCTCTTTGCTGACTACCAGGACAACAGACCCTGCGAGCCAGAACAGAAGAGAATATTTTAAAAACGGCACCATGAGCTTTTTGACACGCAGGATGAGCTCCTGAGACAGGCTTCTCTTCCCGGGCTTGTGGAAATATCCGGAATAGAAGAAAAACACGATGACAACCGTGTCAGCAAGATGAGTAAGCACGGCCTTTGCACCGCAGGGCGCAATAAGATGATAGAGCACCACACATAATATGGCTGCCCCTCTTGCCATATCCACAAAGCCTGTACGTTTGCCTTCCATTGTTCTCCTCCTTTTGGCATCCGGCAGTCTATTCCCCAAGCTCCCGCAGATCTCCCCTGATGATAAGGCTTTTCCCCTGCAGATCCTGACCTGTCTCCTCACCCATGATATTCACGGAGCAGTAGAAGGCGTTGGGGAGCTCGTCACACAGGCGGCGGAAATTCATCTTTATCACACCTGCGGTCTCCATGCCCGCACCAAGTTCCAGCAGCAGCATCCTTTTCAGGCTGTGGGAGCGCAGGAAGGCATCGTATCGCTCATATTCCGTGCAAAACTTCCCGCACTCGGCAAAAAAGCCGGAGCTGCGCACCCAGGGCACCATAGCCCCCTTGCACTCGGGGCACAGGGGCACAAGGGATGCATCCGCCCTGCCGTCCCTTACCGATGCCGCAAGGCACTTTAACACATCCTCTCCGAATGTGATCTCATTGCTGTGGCTGCCGGCGCACTGGAGATACGACATATTGCCGTAGCTCTCAAACACGCATTTTGGGTCAAAGCCGTTCCTTACAAGCATACCGTCGGTGTTTGCGGTGATGACAAAGGTGTCCTTCCCCTCGGTGAGGAATCTGAGCGCGCTGTATACGCCGTATTCATCCCTGCCCTCAAAGCATACGGCATTGGCAAGGGTGGAGATGTAGCCCCAGAACTCGGCTGCGTCCTCAAAGGGGGCGAACATCCCCCTGTACGGGTCGGAAAAGCCGTATTTGGAAGCCCACGGGGAGAGAACGCCGGAGATAAGGGCTTTTTCGTCCATGGCGGCAGAGGTGACACCGCCCCCTGCGCCTATCAGCAGGGCATCCGCCTCATCTATCATCGATCTCAGAGTATCGGTCATGCTGTTCATTATCATACTTCCTTCAAAGGGATGGTTCAGTGTCTGCACAGACACACTATATAATATCACATTGAGGGGCGGCGTGCAAGGAGAAAAGTGCACAATTTATGGCTTGCCATGATAATAGAGCAAAAGCATAGAAAAAATTGTGCATAATCACAATAGAAATGGGGAGATTTTTTTGAAAAAATCCCTTGACAAACAGAAACAGTTGTAGTATAATAATCAAGTCGCTTGCAAAAAGCGGTATGGAAGTTTAGCTCAGCTGGGAGAGCATCTGCCCTACAAGCAGAGGGTCATAGGTTCGAGCCCTATAACTTCCACCAAATGCCCTCAAAAGAGGGTGTAATGGCCCGGTAGTTCAGTTGGTTAGAACGCCGCCCTGTCACGGCGGAGGTCGTCGGTTCGAGCCCGATCCGGGTCGCCAATTTGCGGATTTAGCTCATCTGGTGGCTCACGCTCTGTGGGCACGTCACATACTTGCCAAGTGTGAAGGTCGCAGAATCAGAGATTCCTGCTTCCGAGTTAGAGCCTGTGATCCACTCACCTTATATGCGGATTTAGCTCATCTGGTGGCTCACGCTCTGTGAGCACGCCACATACTTGCCAAGTGTGAAGGTCGCAGAATCAGAGATTCCTGCTTCCGAGTTAGAGCCTGTGATCCACCCACCTCATATGCGGATTTAGCTCATCTGGTGGCTCACGTTTTGTGAGCACGTCACATACTTGCCAAGTGTGAAGGTCGCAGAATCAAAGATTCCTGCTTCCGAGTTAGAGCCTGTGATCCACTCCCCTCATATGCGGATTTAGCTCATCTGGTGCACGAATGCTTTCGTGATGTCACCATACTTGCCAAGTGTGAAGGTCGCAGAATCAGAGATTCCTGCTTCCGAGTTAGAGCCTGTAATCCATTCTCTCATATGCGGATTTAGCTCATCTGGTAGAGCGCCACCTTGCCAAGGTGGAGGTAGCGAGTTCGAGCCTCGTAATCCGCTCCAGCAATGAAAAAGACCGTATACTTATTTATCGTATACGGCTCTTTTTATACGGCGCTATAGCCAAGTGGTAAGGCAAGGGACTGCAACTCCCTGACCCCCGGTCCGAATCCGGGTGGCGCCTCCAGATTGGACAGCGGACGAGAGGCATGATCTCTCGTTTGCTGATTCCATTAAACAGACAGAATGAAAGCAAGCTGTGAAGTATATAAAAAAATCAAATCCCCTTTGAACTGTAGCCACGGACTGCACATCGTGCCACAGATACAAAAGGGACTTGACAAATGTATCATTATCCTGTATAATGAAACACAGGAATAAGAAGCATTCACTAAGTCGCCCAGATAGCTCTTGTATCTGTGCCGATTATGCTGAATTTAAGGTCTGCAAACCTTAAATTCAGTGTGGGTGCTGATTTTTCTTATCTAATTATAAACAAAACAGAGCCATTTGTCAAGAGATTTTTCAAAATTCCCCTTTTTCTTTTCAGAAATCACTGATTAGCCCTTTAATATCGGGCTGTCGGTGGTTTTTTTGTATCTCCTCGTGACGGGTCGGAGCCGCCACCCCCGATTTTGATAATAACATTTGTTTATATATTTATATAATAGTGTAGTCGTTCTCTTTCGGAAAGGGTACTCTCACCTTAACGGAAAATCCACCCTGTCCATAGGGAAAAACTAAGTTCTATGCGGTTTGAGGCCGTTGCCACTTTACTTTTGTTACAATGTAAAAAAAGCGGACGGCAAGCCATCCGCTTTTGTATATCACTGGTCAAACATCTTCCAGCAGTACCGTCATCACATTGCGCATATGTTCATCCAGAACATGACCGTATCTGTTAAGGGTAAATTCAACGCTCGTATGTCCTACGATCTCACTGACCGCCTTTATGTCTGCCCCCTTTTCGATACCACGGGTCACAAAGGTGTGACGGAGTGTATGCATTGTATAGGCACTGTTATCAATGCCTATGCGTTTCAGAAAACGCTTGAACGCCTTTTCCACTGTTCCCGTGTCCGCATAGTTTCCGAGATTGTTGAGGAATATCTGATCCCTCATTGATATGTCGGCATTGCGCTTTCCATAGTAGTCAATATCGTTCCTGCGCTTGTGTACATCAAGGAGGATGTCACGTACTCTGTCGGTAAATGCTATGTCTCTGCGTGATTTGTCCGTTTTCGGGGTGTTTATGTACATCTTTGTGCGGCTTTGGATATTCGGATTGCTGTTCTCCACCCTTTTCGCTGTCCTCCGTATATGGATGAGCTTCTCGTTGAAATCAATATCCGACCACCTGAGAGCGCACACCTCTCCGTTCCTTAGTCCGAACACAAGGGCAAGCCAGAAAGCAAAGCCGTAGTCAAGGTTATCATCGAGCAGGGCATTTACCCTGACCTTTGTTCCCTCTTCTACGCTTAGTACAGTCATTTCTTTTCTTATAAGCACAGGCAGCTCAACGCCGTTACACGGATTTATGGGGATATAGCCCATTATCACCGCCTTTTGAAGTGCTGAGGAAAGCAGACCCTTTGTGCCGTGCAGCGTTTTTACCGATAAACCGCCTCCGTATCTAAGATTTCCGTTTTCTGCCTCATCATTGAGAAAGTTCTGAATGTCGGAGACTTTCAACTCACATAAAGGAATATCCCCTATTTTAGGGATAATGTGCTTATGAACAGTCAGACGATAATCCTGCATGGTGGTCTCTCTTATGCGCATTGCCCGAAAAGAATACAGCCAGTAGGTGAGATATTCTGCAAGAGTAGTGTTATTGTCACAGGAAAAAACTTTCATTAAATCAATCCTTTCATGTAGATTAAGAATTACAAACGCTGCCGCCACTATCACGGCAATTATAAGCACAGGATTTATTTTCATTCTTTCGCCTCCCAAAACTATTGTAGCACATCGCATAATTGTGTACGAAATATGTACGAATCCCCGCAAAGCCCATCGAATCGTTTTTCAAACTTAACTTACTTTAACATAACTTAACTTACTTTAACACAGCGTTCATATTTTCGCCGTGCCTGAATATTTTGTAAAACCTTTATGAAAATTTATTGATTAGCAAAAGGGGACAAAAAAATCACCGTAATATACGGTGAAAAACCCTTGACAAACCAAGTGATGTATGGTATCATATGATTAGCTAAGATTAGCTAACTAAGGGGGCGGTATTATGGTACAAGTAAATATGTTTGAAGCAAAAACCGATCTTTCAAAGCTTGTAAAGCTGCTTGAAACCAAAAAAGAAGATGTCATATATATTGCACGCAACGGTGTGGGCGTGGTGCAGATGACACTGATAGAAAAGCCAGATGTATCCAAGCGTATCGGCATAGCAGAAGGGAAAATCGACCTTCCCGATGACTTCGACGAAACATTTGATAGCCTTGACAGCGAACTTTCTGAATTGTTTGAGGAAACTATGATATGAAAATACTGCTTGATACACATATTATTATTTGGGCTTTAACTAACAGCCCCAATCTTAATGATGAAATGCGCAGATATATCATTGACCCGGAAAATGGTATATATATCAGTGTTTTAAGTCTTTGGGAGATAGAGATAAAGCGACTTATCAAGCCTGATAAACTGCCTGTTACCGCAAGGTTGGTCGCTGAATACAGCCATCAGGCAGGATTTAATATAATTCCGATACAAGAGGACAATGTATATCAGTTGGAGTGGCTTACAAGTCAGTCAGAGAATGGGCAACACAAAGACCCTTTTGACCGTATGCTGATCTGTCAGGCAATATCGAACAACATGATCCTGCTCACTCATGATTCGCTGCTGAAAGACTATGGCTGTAAAAATGTTCTGTGTGTGTAATCGTACTGAAACAGGAAAGAAATTTCAAGTTCCAAGACACGGCACAGCGGAAGTTCCGGAAGTGACATTAAGGAGCATCAAGCGTGATGCAGGGCTTGATTAAGGAGGATACTATGGCACAATATGCATATCCCGCAATACTGACACCGGAAGATAACTGGTATATTGTTACCTTCCCTGATTTTGATGATATATACACAGACGGCACTGATATAGCAAATGCCATATTTATGGCAAACGATGTTCTTCCTCTCAGACTTATGGACTATGAGGACGACGAACGCCCCATACCCAGACCGTCAAAGATTTCAGACATTTCTCACAGAGATGACCAGATAGTAACGCTGATCTGTGCTGATACCACTGAATACAGAAAAAAGTATGACAACAAGGCTGTAAAAAAGACACTCACGATTCCCAATTGGCTCAATACCCTTGCTGAAAAGAACAACATAAACTTTTCCAATGTTTTGCAAAATGCCTTGATGGATGTTCTCAAGGTAGCAAAATGACATTTTTACAGAAAAGAAAACCTCACCGACTCGCTTATGAGCCGGTGAGGTTTGTTGTATCATATAACTATCAATATTTATTCTACTCTTACAAAATTACTACGAAATGTTTCATTACCGAAGGCTCTCAATGACAAGTGAACTGCCTTTATCACCACATTTCACGAGTATCTTTTGAGGTATGCTCTCATCCAGTCGCTCAACATGTGATATGATACCCACAAGTCTGTTGCCCTCTGTTAACTGCGTCAGTACATCCAGTGATCTATCAAGTACCTGATCACTCAATGTACCGAATCCTTCATCTATAAAAAGGGCATCCATTGATTTACCGCCTGAATGGCTCTGAACAACATCTGAAAGCCCCAGTGCCAGTGCCAGCGATGTGAAGAATGACTCTCCACCGGAAAGGGAGCCGGATATACGTCTGCGTCCTGTATTGTTATCGAGTACCCAAATATCCAGACCTGATTGCTTGCGGTCATCGCCCGCATCTACTTTATGCTCCAGAACATATCGCCCGCCGCTAAGCATTTCTATGCGAATATTTGCACTATCCAGTATCTCACGGAACATCGCGCCCATCACATATCGTTCAAAGCTGACCTTACCACCGACACTGTTACTACCAACAGCCTGGTCCGCAAGTCGTTTTATCATCTGATATGGCTCCTCGAAACCTTTCATCTTATCTATTATATCAGTAACATTTTCCTCTATATTGGAATTATGATCATATTGTGCGCAGATATTATTATATATCGTCGACTTTTTTCCATACTCCTCATTTGTTTCTTTGATCTGTCTTTCGAGATTGGCAATGTCCGTAAGTTCCTTTCCCTCGGTCTTTTTCTCCAGCTCAGCAATACGTTCCGACAATTTTGCCTTATCGTTGAAATAACTATCAAGTGCATTCTGTTCTGTTTTGATCCATGTATCGCCGTCCTCATCACCCATGACTTCAAGCAGTATAACCACATCATCCACCGATGAAAAACCCTGTTCTGCGATAATCTCGTTGCGCTCATTGATAGCTTTTATAAGCTCATCATCACATTGTTTTCTGGTTTCATTGGTCTGCTTTTGGCGGCCTTCAAGTTCAGCTCTTACTTTTGCAGCACTTTCAGCATTATTTTGATGTTCGTTAACAACACGTTCCAATACGTTCTTGCGTGCTTCAAGTTCAGTCCGCTTTGATTCGGCATCTTCAACTGTATCGTATGTATTCTGTTTTTCAAGAGAGCTGATCTCTCCATTAAGGGTACTTATCTGCTCCTTAAGGTTATGAGATCTATTGTTCAGTTCTTCAATACTCTCCTTGATCTTCTTCTGCTCTTCTTCTTTTCCTTTATGCTGATCCTTTAGATCATTACGCAGATCCTGTCTTTCCTGTGCATTAGCAAGTGATCGTTCTGCATCGGAATCAGCACTTTCCGCCTCGATGATCTTACCTTCAAGGTAGCCATCCTCAATCAGCTTTTCCCATGTATCACAGTCGGTCAATTCATTTGAGACACTTTCTACAGTATTCTTTTTATCAGCCTTGATCTGTGCCTCTGTTTCTTTGACCAGTGTCTTCTGATCTGTCATCGCTTTATCAGCTTTATCCATCTTTTCCCGTGCAGCATCCACATCTTCACGAGAATGATCATCTACAGATGACTGTGCAAAATGAGGTATATCATCAGAATGCAGATGTGTTCCGCATACAGGACAATCTACTGTTTCTTTGATCAAAAGCTCTTCTTTAAGATCCTTAGCAATAAGTCTTGCCTGGCCATCCAGAAAGCGGTGATATATAGCAGTATATTCATCCGTATATTTTCCCGCAGCTGCCGTCAGATCGAACAATACACTTTTAAGGTCTGCTAAGTGTTCTTCCAACTCAGCAACATTCGAAACTTTACTTTGAATTTCCTTTAATTTATCAAGACTTTTTAGGGTCTTATCTTTGTCGGTTTTGCATTGAATGACCTCTGTATCGATATTTGAAAGTTCTTCAAGCTTGGTATCCAGCGCTGCTAATTCCTCCGAGATCAATTCTTCCTTTTTCTGTTTGGTCGATATATCTTCGGCAAGTTTTTCCAAATCATAATTTAAGTCGCTCAGTTTATTCTTCTTTTCTTGCAGTTCCTTAATACGTGGTATTTCAACGTCGATTTTCTCGATTCCGGTCTTTATCTCCTGAATTTCAGACTTTGTTTCTTCATCAGATCCAACAAGTTCTCTTGCATTTTCTTCGTTTGCAATAGCCTCACGAAGATCGGAATCGATCTGTTTTAATTCAGTATCTAAGCCAAGCAGCTTTTCTTGAATACCCGATGCAGTATTAATGGCCGGCTTTCCCTTACGGAAAGCTGCTTCAACACGTTCAAGCCTTGTCTTGCGTTCGGCTATTTCAGCATCCTGCTGCTCTAAACCGGCAATAGCTTTGCGTTTTTTCTCCAACTCATTGATGTCTGCATTTACACCTTCAGCAGTACCTTTTTGGGTATTAAGGTCGCCTATCTTTTCATAAAGGGCTTTGCATTGCGCATCAATCGTCACCTTCTCCTTTTCCTCTTTTTCGATCAACGCCCTTAAAGTCGTAAGCATCGCCGGATGATCAGGTACAGATAATGCCTCTTTCTCTTCATCGCTCATGACATCGGGTTTTGAGATCATATCGACATATTGCTTTAATTTAGCCGCCTGTTGTTTTCTTTTATCTTCCAATTTATCCCTTGTGCGCTTTAACAGTTCTTGGTAATAGCTATACTTCGAAGTATCAAACAATTTTTGAAGAATCTCGGCTTTATTCTTTGAATCAGCCTCAAGAAACTTCTTAAATTCCCCCTGTGCCAGCATAACGATACTGCGAAACTGCTCAGCATTTAGACCTATGATCTCTTCGCACTTTTTTGTAACAGCATCGGTGTTTTTTACAGGTGCCTGATGTTCACATACAAGCTCCGCATTAGGAGTTCCCAGTTCATAAGCGCCAGTTTCACGTCTTTTCGTGTAATGTAAAGATCTCGTAACAGTATACTTTTTGCCGTCCTGTTCAAAACACAGCTTTACAATGGTATCCTCGCTCAGATCCGCAAAATCACAATGCAGAGTTTCCTTTTTTCTGTCCCTACCGCTGGATTCACCAAAAAGAGCAAACATTATGGCATCGAATATCGTCGTTTTCCCTGCACCTGTATCTCCTGTGATAAGATAAAGTCCCGATAAACGATCAAATGGTATAATTGTATGCTCCTTATATGAACAAAATGCTGTCATTTCTAATTTTATAGGTCTCATTCCTTCACCTCATTCATCAGATAGGAAATCATTTCATCAATATCAGCATCAGTGGGGACATTATGAGTATCAGCACGTGAAGCTATTTCTATAGCCATCTCAACGAATTTTTCCTCTTTTTCAGTAAGTACATTTCCGGTGCGATCGTGATAAAAATCATAAAACAGTTCCAGCATAGTTTTTTGTTCCAATGTATCAGAGTCAATGTCTGTGTATGAAGTATACTGCTTGAACTCCGTTCTTTTCTCCATGAGAATGCTATCGCGTTCCCTTGCAAGCTGATCAAAAAACTGTGTTATTTCCGGTGTGATTGGCTGATCTGTCAACACCAAACTAAGGTACTCCCCTTTGCTGATGTTCGTAGTTTCATAAGCTTTTATAGCATCTAACTCGCCTTTCATTTCTCTCATCGGATGAAGTGGGGGTATTTCAAACATTTCTATTTTAACAGGTTCATCCTTTTCACCGACTTCTACAAGAAGAGGTCCTTTCTTTGCTTGTTTAGTCTCATCAAAATGATAGCACATAGGGGAACCGGCATAGCGAACAGTATCCCTTCCTACAGGATAAGCAGCATGTATATGTCCCAAAGCCACATAATCGAAGCCGTTAAAACATGTATAATCTATCTGACCCACATTGCCCACCATGGATTCAGAACCACCTTTCAGCGATTCTTTGCCTAATACGGTAACATTCTGGTGTGCTATGAGTACATTACGCTTTGAAAAGTCTATACCCTGATCCGCTAATAATGCCCGAACTGCTGTTTCATAATCCTTTATGCTGTTATCTTCCAATACCTGTGATACAAGTGCCGGAAAAACATAAGGCATCAGCCAGAAATTCACATCGCCGTATCGATCTTTAAGGGCCACGCATCTTATCTTTTTGGTCTCAAACAAAGGATCCGATATGTATACTGATTGCTTTGCCAACAAATCGGCAGCAAAGGAAAGCCGCTCAACAGAATCATGATTCCCCGCAACCATAAGAACGGGCACCTTCTTTTCGGATAACTCCGAAAGCATTCTGCTTAGTAACCGCACCGCCTCTCCCGATGGAGTGCTCCTGTCATATACATCTCCGGAGATAACGATAGCATCCGGGGCGAGTCTATCAGTCAATTCAAGGAAATTATCCACCCAAAACTTCTGATCGCCATTTTCAACAAGAGATACTCCGTATATGCTCTTCCCGAAATGAAGATCGGAAATGTGTAAGAAACGCATTTATATTCTCCTTTGCCTGTTATTACAATACCATTATTTATTAGTTTTGTATTACTCACTTTTTTCCAATAATACGTCTACTAATACTGACATGTGCCCGTTTGCCACAGAATCAGATATCCAACTACCTTCACTGAAATGATCCCTTCTAAAATGCCATGCAATAACTGCAAGAACTTGTTTCTCAGTGAGTGTATTCAACCATGCCTTAGTAGGTAAAGACAGTTCTTTTTCAGACAGTTTCCCGTCTTCGATGATATTTCTATAATCTGTGATTACCACATTACTGTCATATGCATCAGCCATACAGGTGCGTAAAATCTTATAAAGTCCTTGATGCTCTGTATTAGGCTTGTACACACTATATTTCTCAAAATAGCTTCTCAGTTCCCCATCTTCAAAAATTGTGTGAAATAAAACAGCATATTTTCTGCACCATTGGATCACGCTATCTGAAATTTTTTCATTCTTGACAACATCTCTAAGTGTTTTCTCTCCTGTCGCAAGGATCTTATCATCCAGTACAGCAAAAATAATATTAATATCATAATTTGGATTGTTCTGAATAAAATCATTGCATGCTTGAATGGCCTTTCTCCATGCTCCATCCAATGGATATCCAAAAATCCCCGCTGATATCAGCGGAAAGCCAATAGAATGTAATTCATTCTTTTTTGCCAATAACAAAGACTGTTTATATGCACTATACAAAAGCTTGGGCTCATTATGAGTTCCATCTGTCCACTGAGGTCCCACAGCATGAATGATATATTTTGAAGCAAGTGCAAATCCTGGCGTTATAACTGCATTTCCAGTTTTACATCCACCTATTGCATTACATGCCGCTGCCAACTCTGCGGAACCAGCGGCTCTAAAAATTGCACCACATACACCTCCACCTTCCCACAGATTCTCATTAGCGGCATTAACAATAGCATCTGTATCAAGGTTGGTAATGCCAATTTTCTGTATCTTGATTGAGCTCATATATCTTTCTCCTACATTCCATTATGACAATAGCCATAATACCAACATTCATAAGGGTTTGTACACTGCTCCCCAGGTTCAACTTGTATCTCATTGGCTTCCTTCTGCCGTCTGTTGAGATCCCAGATATGGTCATTTACCCATTTGTAGTACCCTTTTGCCTCTCTCGTCACATCAACAGAGACAAAGGGATGGCGTTCGTCTTGCCCATGTGTTACTATGTATATTTTTCCTATCTTAACGCCGCATCTGCATATAATGTAATACTGAAAGCCCGCATCCTTGATATACTGCTCAGCAACAGCAGGGACATTCTTGACCTCGTATAGATCATAACCGTTGTCTGTACGTCTAAGGATATCCGCCGCACAGTAGTTATTATAATTGCTGAATGCTGTCTCGCATATCACATTTACCTGTCTTGATATCGCATCAGCAGTACGCTCTATCATAGCTTTTGTATCGGGTATAGTTGTCCCCTTGCGGTAAACGGTCATTTCCTTATATGGGCCAAACATTGCCATAGCTTTATCGCCGAAATCATTGCCTTCATCCAGACGTTTCTGTATATGAGGCGGAATGACCTGCAGTTCCGGATGATGTTTATCGAGCCATAACATTTTGGGGCATTGCATCCCGCGCATAAAACTTGTTTTTGTCAGAGCCATGTAAGATTCCTTATTCTGTTAATATATGTGATTCTATAGTATTTTTGTTATTTTCACTATACACGTTATCCAGCAGCAAGGATATCATGATTTCTTGATGTTCTTTTATTTGACTATACTCCCAAACGTTGTTGTCTTTGCACGCCTGCATCATAATCATGAATTTAAGAGAGGCAACACTAATTCTACTTATCTTACCCAAGGGATCAAGATAGTGATCCAGTTTTGTATTTGGGCTCCAGTTAGAACCAGAACTATTTGCTTCACTGCCTATCATAGCATAGTTCCCCAAGCAGTTTATTTGGCTCTGATTGAGGAATCCGTTTGCACCGGTAGCCATTGCCTGAGGATAATAATGTTCCAAACTCCTTCGAGTCCTTGAAAAGTAAAATTTATCAAATACTTGAAGGCCAAAATCACTGCATCCTAAACAACTGAAAAACTCATTGCGTTCTCTATTCCCTTCCTTATATTCTTTTCCACGCACCATCGAATTATACAGTTTCCATATTTTATAGTCAAGATAGTTAAATACATACAAGGATTGCTGTCTAAAGTATCTTCTTCCTTTGAATGATGAACAATATAATTATCAAGATAAAATCTCGCCTTAAGCAATATATAAGCAAAATCTTTTATTCTATCAGAAGACATATTTGCCTTAGTAAATTCATTAATTAGTTCTTTATCATCAAGATTAAACTCTGTTGGGATAAACTCAGGCTCTAACATCCTTATTATTTCAGTACCATTAACAAGAAATTTGGAAAGTCAATGTGAAAGATATACTCCTGCTTTGTCCATTATTCTTCCACCGAAAGCTACTCTCTCTGCGCTGTCATGATTACCGCTAATGATAAATATAGCTATATTTCTTTTGGTAATGCTGAACAGAAAGCTATCAAAAAGTGTAACAGCCTCAGCTGGGGGTACGGGCTTATCGTATATATCTCCGACTATAAGTATTGCCTGCGGTTTTTGCTTATCAATAACATCAAGAATTCGATCAAGTATATATTCCTGATCTTCTAGAAGCGAATATTCTTTCAAACGCTTTCAGAGATGCAGATCTGATATATGAATGATCTTCATTTTTAACCTCTTTCTGTATTCTACATCAAAATCCATAGCATATTATATTAATCTGTCTTAGGAAATATCTCTTCCACTATCTGTTGCGTGTGTACAGCAATAAGATATATGGGATTTATATGTCCTTTACCATATTTGAATCGCTTGTTAGCCTTATCACTTGTGGCTTTACTAAGGTATTTCTCAAAAAATATTTCCCAGCTGAAATATTCCGAGCTTTCAATATATTCCGCCGGATCAGCAAGTATCGTATCGATCTCATCATTTCTGATAAGCCCCGATCTCAAGATAAGCCATTCAAATGACTCGGGAAGATACAGCCTGAAATTCACCATTCTTTGCAATTTCATGACCCTGTCTATTTCAGATCCAAAAGCAGCACCATCGGCAACTATCAGTATCTTTTTATCCTTATGCTCTTTCAGAAAACTAAAAACATTTGCATTTGATCTTTATTTTCAAGAGGTTAATTAAGAACCTGTTGTATTTCACTGGACTTACAAGATGGATGAGATTTCCATAGATGAAGCCAATTCATCGAAAATCACTTCCTGTATGTGATAGCTATTTAATATATGATGTACTAGTGTTAAATATAGCGTCGGGCTGATCCCCGAAAATTATATTAAGCATACTGTTGTCCTTTGTGGTGTTATATAATCAGGATCCTTACTTACTTTTCCCGATCAGTTTCTCAAAGTCTTCTACTGAGATTATTTCAATGCCATACTTCCTAGCATTTTTTATTAGAGGAGAATTTTCATCGGGGGTGTTGCAAATAATGTAATTTGTCGCTTTTGAAATATTGTTTTTAACCCTGCCATCGTGTTTTATGATCAACTGCACTATTTCTTTCCGCGAATAATGTTCAAAGGTACCGGATATTACAAAAAGCATACCATTGAGCGAATCAAGATCGTAATCGTTTTTAGCGTAGATCATTTCTTCTGTGAGCTGTGCTGTTACCTCAGTTTCTTTTTCCGGCCTTCTAGCTTGCTCCTGCTCTATACGCTTGCGTTCTTCCTCGGCTTTTATAGTCTTCTCCTGTTCTATACGTCTACGCTCTTCTTCAGCCTTTTTAGCCTGCTCCTGCTTTATACGCCTGCGTTCTTCTTCGGCCTTTCTTGCTTGCTCCTGCTCTATATGTCTTCGTTCTTCTTCGACCTTTCTAGCCTGCTCTTGCTCTATAAGCCTACGTTCTCTCTCGGCTTTTTCTGCCTCAAAAGCCATCTTTTCAGCATCATTCAAAGCTTTTCTATCAACTTTCGGAACTGATGTTTTAAGCTCTATACGCACATCTGATATCATACCATCTATACTTATGGCGATGATAGGGCTTTTTGCATGCTTGTTTCTCTTAGACAGCTTTACTATTTCAGATACTTTTGCTGTATATTTAATCCTTTTGTTTATCAGCAAAGGAGCTATTATTTCACCGACATCTGATGGTAAATATCCAATAGAACCTAATTCACTAAACACCTCTACTCTCATCAGATCATACTTATCTTTTTTATGTACAAAATACACTTCCTCTGAAATATATGTATTTTCTATTGTATCCGGTCTGTTATTAAAGCTCGTTTCACGAAGATATACCTTTTCGGGAACCTCCAATTTTATATATTCCGGTTCTCTCTCAGTCATTTTTAATAAATCGGATTCTGAAATAACAGGAATACCCAATTCCTTTGCCTTTATCAAATCACTGCTTTGGTAATCAGTATGATTTGCAACAACATAAGTTGTGTCTTTTGTAACCTTAGTACAAACGTTTCCCCCATGATCTTTGATTAAGAAAATCAATTCTTCCGACTTATTATCCTTAAATTCAGCTGTAACATAAAAAACATCGTCAATAAAAGGATAATAAGAATGTAATACTTCTAAAAGATCTGAATAGCCTTTTTTATTAGCCTCATTAATTATTGACTGTATTGTCTTTCTGTCTGGAGATTCGATTTCTAATAATATAGTTCTCTTTGTTGTTGACCATTCCGAAAGGTCAACATTACTGTGACCTCTGGAGCGATATGTTGTCCCATCATATCTTCTGGCTGTACCATCTCCATCACAATAATCATAGTGTCCTATCTTTTCTGTCATATTCACAGGATCAAAAATATGTTCTTCTCTGAAATAACAATCCGATGTATTATTGCCGTCTGATTCTTCATAATATAACTTAGTCTCAGGAGATATTCTGTATATAATATATAACAATTCTCTGGTACTATCCAGTGATTTTCCGGTTGCACCGCCTATTACATGGATTCTCGGAAGAGTTGTCCAGCAAGCTTCAGTTCCTATTCGTATATCGGCCAATCCAGATAATTCCGGTGCCCATTCCATATCGTCAAATTCATTAAAAATTGTACCACCTATGCCATCTGCACTCATGATGGGCTCATTATAATCACAACCCCAACACTCTAACAGATCATGAAGTATTTTTTCTTTTTTCTCATAAGAAGAGATCCAAACCTGTGTATAATTCCAAAATCCCATTTCTACCCCAGCCTCTTTCCGCTTCATTTGGTTGTTCAGAAAAAATAGTAAAGCAGTTACTATATAAATATGATCGCCAAAAATCAAAGACAAATTAAAACATTGTCGTTTTTAACATTTGCCGAACTACACAAATTCCGTTTTTCTGTTTTGATATATAACAAAAATAGATTTATTAATGCTTGCCTCAATAGTTTTCTTCTGTTCCGCATTGTTCAGATATATTAATCTTACCATTCATCATAAGAAATGATTTTGATCTTACTTCCTTTACTTTTCATTTCTTTTGCTCGTAATAATTTTGTTGTTTCATGATCATATTCTGCATTATAAACAATATTAACTGTTCTGAAACAGTACTGTTTTTAATCTCCCTTACATTACTTCAATTATCAATTCAAACACTGTTTTCCCATATTCATTCAGGCCGATATGAACAAATATCTTACCTGCCATCCATGACAAAGCAGCGTCTTCTGCTACTCTGGTTATATGAGCTTGTTGATTATTCCGTTTTTATATGAAAACGCCTTTTTATTGCCCTCCGATTTAATACTTTTTAGTTTTGGGCATCTGTCAAAAGCGTTACTTTCCACATACTCCAAATCCTGCGATAATTGAACATTCCTAAGATACTCACAGTCTTCAAATGCATGTGATTCAATACGCTGAACATAGTCGGGAACAACAAGCGATTCAAGCGCAGTAGAGTAAAAAGCTTCTTCTTCGATCACTCTAAGTGTTCTCGGAAATTCTACGGTACTAAAGTTTGTATGACCTTTGAACGCCATCTTTCCGATAATACTTGTTCCTTCAAGAATCAAAACCTTTCCCTTACCATGATACAGATTAGCTATGAGTTTATAGGTACCATCTTCCAAAACTTCATATATAGAATCCTCGTCCCTGAATATATATTCATTCTCTTCATCTATCCTGAAAGAAACACTTTCGTTATTTACATGTTCTTCAAAGTAATGAAGTTTTTTCAGTCTTTTCGGAATGATCACTTCTTCTATCTCATTCGGTAGGCAAGAACAATCAAATTCCTCAAAACCATCTGATAAAACAACTTTTCTTAATTTGGAACAGAACCAAAATGCATATTCTGAAACAGAATAAACATCTTCCGGGAATGAATATGTTGAAATTGTCTTATTAAAAAGGCATTCCAACCTTCGTTTATCGTCACATATAGAGTAAAAGCCAATTTCGTCAGAATAAAAATGTTCATTGCCTTTTTCAACAACAATGTGATCTATTTGTTTCGGATAAAAATCACCATATTTATTTTTATTTATTAAGGTATATTCTCCTAGATTTTTTAATTCCTTGGGTATATAAAGCTCCGCTATCTTAACATTATTAAAGGCATTATCCTCAATAGATTCTACGCCGGAAGGTATTCTGATTATTGCTTTGTCTTTTGGATTATTATTCTTAAATCCGATAACAATCTTCCCATTATCAGAAAGACGTATACCTCCCAACAAATCTAAACAGAAACTATTCAATGCCCTATTATTTCCAGGTATATTTTTAATAATATCAGTTATTTTTTTTGCACTTTCATCAATTTCTGCACTATTTACCCTATTCTTTTGCAAACACTTTTTGATATTTATTTTTTCAATTTGATCTGCAGATCTTATTCTAACATCCTTCTCGGAATCCAACAGTGCTTTTTCTTTTTGAAGATTCTTTGGCTCATTCTGACCAAAAGGACGTCTGATATGTTTAGTCTGGTCGACCGGATAAGGAGCGTTTTGTTTCTTACATTTCTTTACTTCTAACACCAATCCTACTTTTTCATTATTATTTGCTCTTATCGGAATAATAACCAAATCTCCTATCTTTACTTCAAAATCTGATATGTACCAATAAGGAGTATTATAGTTGGCAGGAAGCACACTGCAATAAGTATAAATCTTTTCGTTTTCCATATTACCGTTCCTCTCTCAACTGCCACTTGCTTCCTTCATCGTATTCAAACACATAATTTACTGCATTCCAATCATCAGAATAATTGAAAATATAAAGAATATCTCCATCTTCAAAATCCTCGACAGGCGAATGTTTCAATGCCCAGCTTTCATCGGTAATTTTATCATTCTTTCCTATATTATATGAATCGGTGATACCCGTAAAACCACTTCTTGAATAGCACAATGATACATTTCCCGATTCCTTGTCTTCAACAAATATACTCATTTTTATATTCGGATACTTTGTCAATACATCAACAACATCATCTGTATAAACAAAAAGCTCAGAAATTCCATTACCTCGCATGATCATATCTTTATAATCATATACCTGTCTGTCTTTTTTTCTCAAATATTCCAATACCTTTAATATCTCAGTCGACAGACCTCTGCAATATGCCCATATTGAGTTTCCATTCAAAGCCGAACAATAGAATCCTTCACAGGAAAAATCATTGATTGCCTTTTCATTTATCAGTTTATCTACTTCATCAGCTGCATTAGCAAACAATATGCTTCTGACAATTCCCGAATTATATTCCTTTGTATCAACTTTTCCTATTATAGCCTTACAAAGGGCAATATTACATGGAGCGTCAGATCTTTCACATGTAATAACATCCTCCACAGCCCCATATACAGAAAATTCAAACATTCCGAATGGTATTTCAACAATATCTTTCAAATGAATACGCTTGTTATTAGCAAGATAATATACAAACTTATTAATTCCGAGAGGTCTGACTTTACAGATTATTACTGAAGTATTCCCTACTCCATCCTGTTTATCCTGTTTATCCTGTTTATCGGAAATCTTTGTAGGAATCTCAATAACACCTATTTTGTTAAGATATTCTTTGAAAGACATTCCAAAAAGAGTTTGAGACTTATTATTTACCGTCTTTATCTGCCCCGCATATTCAGGTAAGTCTTCCATAATCTGCTTTATACTTGTGGGTTTGTCCGTATTACTATATCGTTCCTGTATTTTTTTAATAATCAGTTCATGAGAAGTTGTTACAGGTCTTCCATTTCCATCTGTGTTTTTTATATATTTATAACCATAGGCTTCAAGAAAAGATCTTCCATCGGGATAGCCTAGTTTTCTATACAATTCGGTAACTGTTTCCCCCCATTTTTTATGGTCTTTATGTAGTCCAACAATACGCTTATCGGGATATGCTTGGTCAAGCTTTTCAAAAAGAGTATGAATTCTCTTTTTTAATTGTTCCGGTTCATGTCCAGGTAAATAATGAGGCATAATAGTTTCTCCTTTCTTACTATTATTTTCCATCTAATTCTTATAGATATGTGAAATGCTTCTTCATGTCCCATTCTTTACAGTTGGCAAATGCTCTGGCATAGATCCGATGATGATCTTTTTAGATGCATCATCCCAGCAGAAATATATCCTTATGAGTACCTCTGCGTGGATACCTTGTTTTATGTGCTGATCAAGCAAGTATGTTTTACCGTTCACAGTAGTGGTATAGTCTTTACTCCGCATTTTCAATGTTTCTTTGCCACAGCCGGTTACCTCCCAATGCTTGCGTTCTGAATAACGATCAAGCACCTCTTTTGAAAGTTCATTTCTGCGGTATCTTGAATATGCATCAAGATAGACTATCCCATCACAAAGACAACCTGTATCAAGAGAACAGTTGCACTTTTTCATCTCGTTCCTTGCACGGGATGAGATGATAATATTATCACCAAAGCATTTCTCCGCCCATTCACATATTTTATTCTTATCTGTAGGAAATTTCTCCGCAAGCTCGATATATTCCCTGTAGAATTGCAGTATATCTGCACTTCTGCGGTAAGCATCTTCTTTTTCAAGATACTCTTCTTTCAAAGCATCAAATGCTCCTGTTTTTTCTTCAAGCTTTGTCTGCAAAGCCTCCACATTTTTATTTAAAGTCCTGACCTGCTCCGCAGATTGCTCCATATCCGTATGTTGTTCGTTCAGAGCCTTTATCTTCTGTTTCAGCTCAGCATTTTCCTGTTTATAAAAACCGCATTGCTCTTCAAGTGAATCTGTCTGATGACGCTTGTTATGCAGATCTTTAAGCTTTGCATCCGAATGGAACAGTATATCTCCGAATTTGTAACCGCAGCGTTTGTGACTCTCATTTATCTCCTTGTACAACACATTGGGGAATCCTTGAATATCATTCTTGTATGTATCATATAATATATGTTCTGCCTGTTCCTGATGACGGATGATAATAACCTCTCCATATTTAAGTGATATGCGTAACTTGTTCTGTAGTTGCCTGAAGAAATCTTCTTTAACGAATACAACTATCGCAAAGCCTACCAGTTTTTTTGCGATCTTTTCCGAATCAGCTTCGGGAAGTTTTACATAGACAGGCTTGGCAAAAGGCTTTTTGTCTGATGATCTTTTTTTATCTTTTTTTCTATCGCTTTGTGTTGTAAATGATTTTTTAATATCGATATCAGCACTTATCGTGATATTTATATCATTATTCTTCAAGGCAGTTCGTGATAGAAGAGTGTCTGAAGCCGAAGGAATAAGCTTCTCGTTCTGATCAGGGATCACCGGCTTTTCTGCCACTGTTTCAGTATCTGCGATCATTAATATAGGCATACTCCTTGAGGGATCATTAAATACGGAGATGAATCTTTCAAACTCAGTCTTACTATTAATGATCATCGGAGTTCCGTTTATAACAACCCCTCCGTGAATCAAGCGCAGATCATTACTGAACGCAAGTGCCTTGACGAGAGCAAGACGAAACACCTCGCATTCATCAGTTACATCTGTCGGTTCGGAACATATGGTTCGCATTCCTGCCTCGACATACTCTGTCTGTTTATGAAATGATATTTCAGTTATGAATGAACGGCCTGAAACAGCCTTTCGTTCATTTTCAGTACCGTGATTTGTTCCCATATCGGGTTCTATTATCCTGATAGACCAGACCCCATTTTTCTCAACATATATTACTTCTATCTGCGGTCCATCCATAAAGCTGAAAGAATGCAACATATCCTCGGTAAATAAAGCTAAATCCCCGGGTTCGGGAGATGAAAGACATTCGGGCATTTCATCGAAATTACTGAGTCTGTTTCTGAGCCACTTCAAGGTTTCAAGAATACATATCCTGAAAACCTCGTCAATGTTGTATTTTTTTGAATCTACCTTTGCATAGAACTGATATGTGGGATAGCTTTTCAACTGATGAAGTTTAGTAGTCTTGTATTTCACAATATCATCTCATTTCAGTTACAAAAGAGAAACTATACATCTCAGATAATTCCTTACATTTCACACAAATATAAAGATACTCTTATAATATATTGTATCATATTTTGTAAAACAATACAAGTATTTTCTCTATTATAATTTCACAATTATACAAAACTAACAATTTAATATATCTTTATTTGTTAATATCGACTATTAGTTTTTCACAATCCTTGTGCCACAGCTGAAAGGTGACAGATTCATGTCCGAGTTCCAAATAATCCAGCCCTTCCTTATAAAGATCTTCAAGGAAGGGCTGCTTTTTACACTGTTATATCAATTGTCATAATACCCTTTCTCATCTGCCATGAAATCTTTGTACAATTGACGATAGTTCTCCATTACTTGATCATCATTCATTTGCGACAGAACACGCTCGTTAAATCTATCAAATCCGGCACATTCATAATACTCCTCAAGCCCTGCTCGGATATCCTGAATATCTGTTAAATTCATATCCATATGATTTTCCTTACCAATTCAGCATAAACTCACCCATACCGTTGTAATCGGGATATGTTTTGTCCTTGTAGTCCATAAGGGCGTCAAGGACTTTATTCGCTTCTTTCTCCTGTGCGAGAGATATAAATTTCATAAGCTGAGCGAGAGTCATATCCTTTATCCTGTCCATGACAGTTTCCAACTCATCATCTGAAATACCTTTTTCAAAAAGCTGCTCGATAGTGATGTTGTCAAGAATGTTTACAATATGATTGCCCATTCTTGAAGAAAAAAACACTGTGTCTCTAATTCATCGATCGACATTATGTCGCTGCTTGCCCAAACCAACATGATACGAGAAATATATGAGCAGCTGATCATGTGCTTTGTCAGAAAATAATCCCCGCTAAACTTTCTGCTTAGCAGGGATTATTGACAGTATTATCACATATTATTTAGATAGCACTTTTCTCTATATTCATCTAATAATTTTTTTAATACCACTCCTGTACGGAGCCTTTCCATATAGACTTTCTTTTTATATTCATCTCCAACACTAATATAGTTATAGTCTGTACAATTTGAAATCAACTTTTTTAACTTGTTATCACCATAATGGTTTTCTATATACACATTAAAAAGTTCAAATTCCTTTTCACTTTCAAAAATCAAAACCACATCTGTAAAACGATGAAACGCCCAGTTTTCATCCGAATTATCTTGGTGATAAAAAAAATCCATAGTCTTATATACATTTGAACCTTGAATATAATACACATACATCAAATGAATGTCATACTCACCAGGAATTGTAGTATAATACCAATCTGGAACAGGCACCATCAATCTTCCACTATCAAGAATAACCATTAACTGACTTGCTAATTTTGTATTATTGGCTATGTATTCCAACATCATGAAATACATTCTCTCATTATATAAAGCATAAGCATAAAACTCATCTGGATCAGGACGAATTGTCAATTCTTCAAAATCGTCTCTATCATATAAATGGAGTTTGTATTCTGGCTTATATATATAATACCAGCCTTCTTCACATTCTTTCCAGTCTTCTTTGTTATTAAAGCTCTCTATGATGAATTCTAATGGCGGTTTCAATAATCCAAAACGCTTTCTCCAGAGTTTTTCAATCTGTTCACAGCTTGAATTACCTTTATTGGGAGTATTTTTATCTCCAACTCTGCTATAAATACATCCTCTTAACATATTCCCATTGCTTGATTCCAAATATACCGGAGTCTTATCAGTATTATATATTACCAAAACATCAATATCAACCATAGTATTAGGAATTATGTCACTACACATACTTATAGTTTTAATTTCCACAGAAGGAACTATCCCTCCTGCAAACTTTAAATTTGACAAGGCATCCAACAAATTGTTTTGTTTAACACGCTTTTTACTCATTCCGCATACTTGTAAATCATCATTTACTCCATATATCAAAAAGCAGTCTCTATTATGAGTAGTATTAACAAAACACACAACATCTTTCAGCAAATCATCAGTAGTTTCTTGCCACTCAAGTTTAACATCCCACACATCTGATTCTCGGCGTTGGGTAAGAAATCCCTTAATTAAATCAATTAAGTATTCATCAGTATATTCCATTCCTGTGTCCCCTTTGCTATTTGTGCCATACAACGTTTTATCCTCTTATATTTCGCTCTCTATAAACTCTTTCAGCTTTGCAAGCTCATCCTCAGTAAGCGTAACGCCTTACTCATCTTCTCATGGTCGAGCAACCATGAGAAGATATCTTAATTCAGGGCGGCATCATTCCCAAAAACGAGGCTGAACCCCTTGCACAAACCCTTGGCGCTCTCGGAAAGAATGCCTATATCCTTTTTTTTCGTACTTTATTTCAGATATAATCATTCTCCAATAATATATTCTTATTCTGACATGTTCTGCTCAACACATTGTATCTCTACATCATTTAGCCCATATAACTGATATACATACTGATTGATTGTATATTCAAGCTTTTGTATATCATTATTATATTTTTCTTTTTTATATAAATGCTGAAGTTCATCGACATATTCTTCAAGCATAGATAAATTCTGCACATTTACTTGTGGAATAGGAAGAGTTTTTATCTGGGGAGTACCTATACGATAGAAACCTCCAGCTAATGACATGGAGTTAAACACAACAGAATAATAAAATGACATCAATTTGCTATTCAGTATAGCAGTAATATACTTAAGATGGGGATTATTATACACTATGGTTGTGGATTTACCTGCTAAGTATTCTCCGTCATCATAATAGCATTCTAACCACTTATTCATTCCACCGATAATTATTTTCGGAGAATTACTTTCATTAAAGCGTTTTTCTGACATGCTACACAAATCTTTGCAATTTACGACAGGTAGCATATATTTACCTTTCAAATAACGAATATAATCCAAACCATGTAAAGATTTGTACCTATCAATACCGCCAGTATTTATAAATTTTTTCACTTGGTCACTGCACTCATCACACTCATACAGAAAATCCTTTACTAAGTATGCTTCTTTTACAGTAGCTGCTCCATTAACACTAGCAATGCTTGAAAGTTTAGGGTACTTATCCATTTTTTCCACAATATCCAAGACAATTTGTGATGCATTAAAGTACTTATCCCATGCTATATCTGCATAAAACTTTTCGGGAGAAATAGTACTATGCTTTTGTACATTCAGCATATCCTCCATTACATCCATGATTACATCAGTTTTATTACTACATCTTTGTATTCTAAATACTACTGGATATACAGCAGCAGATTTAAATACATTGACATTTGAATAATCTCTAATTTCTTGCACTTGATTCTTTGAAATTATTTTTCGTATTTCTTCTGTGTATGGAGCAGAGATAAGCTTATTGGGAATAATATACGAAATGACAGCCCCTTCCGAAAGTAGGCTAATTCCTTTTTCAACAAACGGGACAAAAAGATCCCAATTTCCTTTACAAGATGTATATATATCATTATATGCAATTCGTTCTTGCGACATACTCCTTGTCATTTCCTCGGAGTCAACATACGGCGGATTACCGATAACAACATCAAATCCGCCCTTTTCTCTGAATACACGGGCAAATTCAAGCTGCCACAACAGATATGGTTTTGATGCCATAGACTTGGTTTGGCGGTATTTTTCTTTCGTTTCATTCGATGCCTGTGCAAGCTGAGACATTATGAGCCTGTCCTTGATTCCTTCGATAATAGTGAGCAATTCATGCTTTCTGTTAGTATCCGAGCAGCGGAAAAGCTCATCCTGTGCTGCCAGCAGCTGAGGAATAAGCACATCATATGTACTTTGATACAAATTCAACTGTCCGCCTTGTGTTCCAATAAGCTCGCTCTGATTTATAAGCTTATTACCATCTATCATATCAAGGAGAGAGTTACCACAAACAATATTACATTCAAGGTTAGGAAGTGGGATAGGATTACGATGACCGTCAACAGGATTATCTGCATTGGGGTTGATCTCATCATCTATAACAATTGACAGCCACAACCGCAACTGTGCAATATCTACTGCCGATGGGTCAATATCCGCTGCAAATATACAATTCTTGATGGTTTCAACTTTCAGCAGATACGGAGAACGATTGGTGCTGTACATCATACGACGATTATAAGCGTTCATAGTAAGTGCCATATATGCGGAAATATTTGTCCTTGCCTTCACAATCTCGTTTAGCATACCAAGAGGAAAAGCACCGGAACCAACTGCTGGATCCGCGACACGAATGGTCTTTAGAGCGTTATCGATATCAACAAGTCTGTTTACGACTGGTATGCAATCAGCACCGAGCTTGTATATCTCATCGGATATGAACATTTCCGACTGTCCTCTTTTACGATCGGCAGTTGTGTCTGCATCCTTCATAAACTCGCCCATAGTGATAAAATCACGTACTGCTTGCTCACTTATGCCTGTTTCACGCACGATATATGATATCAGTGACTCTTGACACATATAATGAACTATCTCACGTGGTGTATAGAATGCTCCCTTTGATTTGCGATCTGTAACATCAAGGAGATTTTCAAAGACCTTACCCAACATCTCCGGATCTATAGCCACTTCACGCTCAAGGGGCTCGTCCTCAGACATGGTAAAGTTATATCTGTCAAATATGTCAAGTATGCCATTGCCCTCAATATCATCAGTCTTATTGGAGAATATATCATTAGGAATGGAAAACTTTGCATTTTTCCAGTCATACCCGTCTATAGGCTCAAACAAACCACCGGAAAGGAAGGGTATACGGCAATGGAGAATAGGATCATAACCTGTATCGCCCCTGTTCACGTTCAGAGCATTATAGAATAATGGTTCTAGATATTCATCATAAAAGTTTTTATTGTCTTTCTGCGAAGCCTTAAACAGGCGGCGCATGAAATCCTTCGGACCAGTTCCCCACGCCTTCTTACCGGGCAAAGCGAGAGCTATGTATTCCTCAGCATCATCTGGAATACTTTCAAGCATTTTTGGTTGAAGTCTGTACACATCCTCGCTTTCCTGCAGGAAAACCTGCGGTAGATACTGCTTTACAAGACGATTCTTTACACCCGTAAAGGCAAAATTCATATTTGTATATTGCTTTTTAGTAAGTGTAACAGGCCATGTATTGACACCGAGCCAGCCTTTCTTCTGTAAAAAGTACAGAAATACGATCTGACCCATAAGCTTTTTTGCAAATTGGGCTGATGTAAAATTATGCTCGGATGCCTCTGCAATGAAGTCTTCATTGTTTTCCAGTGCCTCACGCAGCTCATGGTACTTCTCGCAATACAGCTTGAAAAACTCATCTGTGACCTTTTCTACTGAAAAAGCTTCTTCTATATCATCAAGCGTAGGGCGAATTTCCAGATCATCTACAAGAAAGCGGTGAAACCTACTGATAGCGGTATGACAGGGCTCATTTTCCCCGACAAGATAGGAATAACGTTTTGCCGGGGTAAGGTTTTCCACGGTGGCAAGTTTACCGTTTTCGACCTTTAACTCATAATCAAGTCTTACAAAGGAAATACGCCACTTGGGATCATCCTTTGTGAAGAAAGCTATGAACGCTGCGTCAGCACCACCGTTTTCTATCAGCAACTTTGCAAAGTTACGCTGTGTACTGCGGGAATTCTCTACATAGGACTCCTTTTTCAGCTCCACGGCAAAAATAAGCAAGGTCTTGCCTTCGGGATCTTCATATTTGCCTATGTTATAGTGTCCCTCTATATGTGAAGAATAATTTGATGCTGTCGCTATCTTACGGTTGGGAGAAATAACCGCCATATCGGGAAATATTTCCCGTACAAGAGCGGTAAATCCGTTCACATCATACTGACTTTTGAGGACTTTTTCAATTTCCTTTATGTTCATGTATTCCCTCCGTTGCGGATAAAGCACGAAAGTACAACTTGTTTTTCACCGTCGACCTGTATCTTTGCGGATGTTTTTTCGGCAAAATAGGTGTCAGGTACTAACTTCATTATCTCAAAATACAACTCCACAAGGTCTGTAACGACTTTGGACTTCTTCATAATATCCTTTGATACCTTAGAAGGTATCTCACCGTTTTCAAAACGGGATATAAGTATATCAAGCTTTTGCTCCTGATCGTCAGTAAGTGTCGGGCTGTTTCTGAGGGCTTTGAGCAGTTTGATTACCTTTGCATCATTTCCGGCTACCATAGGACGCTCGGCACTAACGGTCTCCTCTTCGGTGAGCATATCGTCAAATGCGGCGCTGTTGCTGTCAAACTGCTGATAGAATTTGCTACCGATATGTGTTTTCTGAGTTTCGGAATCGGACTCTATCAGGCGTATCGCTTCCATGAATGAAAGCTGTGATGTTTCATCACCTGTCATAAAAAACGCTTTCAGCGCTCCTTTACGGATAAAACTGATAGTCGATATTGTATCTACCTTATCACTGTATTTACCCGCCTTTGCCTTCTTGGGAAGGCGCTTTACCTGTTCAAACAGCTTCGGCTCGTTATCTCTCACTTGTCTTATGACTGCAAGATACGCCAGTTCGGGATTTGTGCTTTCTTCTTCACCGTCTATATCTGCGCTCAGGTCTTTAAATAGTTTCTTGGGTGATACTTCTTCATCATCGGAAAGATACTTGAAGTCCTCTCCCAGAGTATCATGGAATGCCTGCAGCTTTTCAAGGATACGGTCTTCGAGCGGCAGCTGCTGTTCACTCTGAGCCGTGGGGAAGAAATTGAAAACGTATATCCTGTCAAATTCAGTACCTACACGATTTATTCGTCCTACACGCTGCATTATCCTCGTGGGGTTCCACGGTAGATCATAGTTTACAAGCACATTTGCACGATGCAGATTGATACCCTCTGCAAGCACATCTGTAGTGATAAGCAGATCATATTTATCGTTATTATTACTCTGCATCTTAGGATTAAAGCTGTCTTCTATCTCAGCTTTAAGCGCCTGAGAGCTTTGTCCGGAGAAACAAATAACAGAATCGCCGTATATATCATGCAGGTTATCGCACAGGTATTGTGCGGTTTCCTTCGATTCAGTGAATACTATTATCTTCTTTCCCCTCATAATACGGTTTGAAACAAGATTTTCCCTGAATTCATCGAGCTTTGGATCATTCGTTATCTCATCCCATACATCCTTCATATAGCGGAGCTGGGAAAGATCATCACGGAGCTTTTTGCGGAATATAGGTTCAAACTCGGATGAATCAAATTTCATTACATCCTGCTGTTCAATATAATATAAGAGCTTCTCGATGTTTCCGTCATCTATCAGATCATATATATTTACTTTCTTGCTGATATATACCGTTCCGCTTTCCATCATCTTTATAAACTTCTCATAGGACTCTATAAAACGGGATAATGTCATGCGGAACGCATAGAAACTGCTTTCAAGGCGTTTTACAAGTATGCCTTTCATAAATCCGCCCATATTGCGCTGAGCAGTCAGCATCTGTGCATACTTTGTCTTGTCTTTGAGATATAACAGCGGGGTATATCGTGCATATCCGAAATCTCTGATCGTAGCTATGGTCTCATTAAAAGCCGCATCAGTTTTCTCATCGAAAGTATATATTATCTTTTCGGGACTGCCTGCCTTCGGGAACGTAAGCCCCTGTTTAGCAAGGTCATCGGCGTAGTATTGCTCTATCTCGCTTCTTGTTCGTCTTATCATCACCTCACGCAGGAGCCTGTCACGAATGACCTCGGAATTCTCCCTTAACTGTGTATGATATTCAGATGTGCCTTTTTTATGCTGATTCAGTTTTCCGTTCAGTCCGCGGAAAAAGCCCTCAAGGTTCTTTATGCCGTTAATAGTGCAACCCTGTTTTGATTGAAAGAGGTAGAGCTGATTCTCAATATCGCTTGTATAGTTGTTTATAGGAGTCGCAGATATAAGAATGACCTTTTTGCCTCTGCATATCTGATGAAGATTTGTAAAGCCTTCTGTATCGCTGTTTCTAAAGCGGTGTGCTTCATCAATGAACACATAGCTATACTTATCCGTATTTTTTTCCGCTACGGAATCAAGTTTACCAAGTGATACCACATCACACCGTGCTACATCAAATTCCTGCAAAACACTTCTCCAGTAATCACAAAGTACCGGAGGACACACAAACAGCTTATATGTGTTTCTATTGAATGTATTTGCAAGCATAGCACATATATACGTTTTTCCAAGACCGACTACATCGGAAATAAAAACGCCGCCATACGCATCTATTTTTTGTTTTGCCTGCATTACCGCATCAAGCTGGTATTGCAGTTTCATATATCCTTCAGGGAGAAGTGTCTGGAAGTTTTCTTTATCGGCATTTATCTCTTCCTTGAAAAACTCATACAGTGTTTTGAGGTAAAGCTGGTACGGAGTTATATCGTCTTTCATCCATGTCTTGTTCTGAACGGTGTCTATATATGCCTCGCTGATGTCAGTAGCATCTTTCCACAATTTTTCAAATTCTTCAAGTGCAAATTCCACATCTGATGCATCCTTGAGCTCGACATTGAATTCAAGGTTATTTACAAGACCTGCCTCGGAAAAATTGCTTGAACCTGTTATAACACTTCCGTAGTGCTCGCTATCCTTTGAAGGATCTTTACGCATAATATATACTTTTGCATGAATAGGTGCCTCGGTGTACATACGCATTTCAAGCTTGCCGGATTTGAGCCAGTCTATGAAAACGCGAACCCCTTTTTCCACATCAGAGGATTCGTTTGCATTTTCAAATTCTTCCTCAACAGTCGTACTTATGCTGTCCATCTGTTCTTTTCTTGTAGCAAATGATACCTGTACTCCTGATTTTGCCTGTTCTATTATATTTACAGTAGAGCGGTCAACATTCAGACCTACAAGTATCCTTATCTTGTCAATATCAGACATAGACTTGTATAGCCTATAAAAGCCGCTGGCTCTGAAATAACCGACAAGGACATCAAAATACTGTGTATTATTGGTAAGTATCTTTGAAAATCTGCTATACAGATCACGCTCGGGTTCGTTAGTAAAGAATTTAAGGTCAGTATGTGCCATATTATCACCTTACAAAACAAGTCATTACTACTATCATATCACATTTAGATAAAATTGTCAATCATATGTAAAAAGCAATTAGATATTTTCTACAAATCAATACAAGTTATTCCACACCCGTAAACATATAAACATAAGAAAGCCCTGTTTCATACCGTATAGCTGACAATTACGAATAATTCAGCCCGTAGTTCAGGGATGCATCCTTGTTAGGCTCGCCTGTGTACAGAAAATCAAGCTTGTCAGTACTCAGGTACTTGCTCTTAGACAGCTTTTCAGCATCATAGTCTTTCTTGCTGAGGTTGGATCCTATCATCGAACCATTCAAGCAATGGGACAGTTTATCTATAGATACGCAAAATAAAATAGCCCGTCTTCTCATCGACAAAGTATATGTCTCTGACATTGAGGGCGTAACCATTCATTTTGCTTTTTATCAAACCTAAAAATAAGCAGACTCACGCACATGGCTTAGCTGTAGAACAAATCAAACATATGCCGGATTTCTTGAAGTCACCTGTTATGGTTTTTGATTCTCTGTCAAGGAATGACAGTATAGTTGTAGTTACCTCTGAATTTGACCCTGATAAAAATCCTGTTGTTATCAGCATTCATCCTGATGGACAAGGAAAATATGAACTTAAAGAAGTAGATTCAAATTTTGTTACCAGTATGTATGGTTGAGAAAATTTTGAAACCTATTTAAACTACACTATTAAAAGTGATTCAGTCTTATACTCAGACAAAATAAAAAGCCAAGAGTTGTTCAGTGTGCTGCGGCTACAATTCCCGCAGGGCTTTAACAACCTTAGCTTTAATACCATTATACACCAAAGCCGCAATATTGTCAATGGCTTTTCAGGAAAAAAGGAAGAAGAATCAATAGACCATGAGCCGACATTTGCGGAACAGGTGGATATGGTGCTTGACGGGAAAATGCCATTTTACTCAGGCTTATTAATTCGGGGAGATACACCTGAAATATTACGAAGCTGCGGACTCGATAATCTGCCTATGCTCTATATGCAGAATCATCTAAGGAAAGCCATTCTGCCCAAAACAGAAAACGAACACACACATGGTCTGACAGTAGAACAAATCAAAAAAAATGCCATTCCTGCTTTCCGAACCCGTAATCATAGCAGATTCCTTAAGCAAAAATGACAGCGTAGTTGTAGTTACAAATGATTTTGATACAGATGACAATCCTGTTCTTGCAAGTATTAAACCTAATGGAAAAGGAAGGTATCAGGTTGAGGAACTAAATTCAAATTATGTTACAAGTTATTATGGAAGGAATAGTTCCCCGGAATTCCTTAAAAGACTGCATGAACAGGGTAAATTGTTGTATTGCAATAAAAATAAAACACAAGAGATGTTTGAAAGATGGGGAGAACAATACTCCGAATTAACAAATTCTCTTGTGCATGACATCATTATACACCAAAGCCGCAATATTGTCAAGGGCTTAAATAAAACTTTCCAAGAAAAAGAGGAGGAAAAAACAATGGCAGAGATCACATTATCACAGGAACAGCTGCAGGAACTGATCCAAAACGCTGTAAGCAGCGCAATAAAGCCTGTGCAGGAGCAGCTTGCAACTGTACAGGCAGAGCTGAGGGACATCAGGAAGAATCAGAAGGTGATACAGGCTTTTATGACAGCCGCCACCGCAGCCAAGGACTGCACTCATCATAATAATATCTGTCCGTATCCATTCGTTACTCCTTTCATTGCCGATTTGCGTACACCGCCAAAGTCTGACGGTGTACGGCTTTTCGGCTGTTAGTTTGCTCTGAAAAGCATTTCAAGGGCTTTGCCCACAAGCTCAGCTATCTCACGGCTGTTTTTACCTTCAAGGTATTTGCTCTTGATGTTCTTGGAAACAGGGATAAACTCAACGTTGTCATAGCTTTCTATGGTGTCACGGAGCTGCATTTCCAGATCCTTTATCCTTGCTTCGTACTCCTTTGTCTGCACGTCTGCTACTTCTCCCTTCTCACCGCTTGAAATTATCTTGTTGAGCTTTTCTATCTCTGCTTCAAGTGCCTTTATCTGCGTTTCATCGGTGACGGCAACGGTCACAGGCTCGGCTTTTTTAAGGGCGTTCAGCTCTTCGGTCAGTGCCTTGTTCTCCTCGAACACACGGTTAAAGCTGTCCTTTTTGTCCTCATAACGCTTTTTGAAGAAGCTCACCTGTTTAACGCTCTCCTCGGACAGCTTCTTAAACTTGTCAAGCTGCTCCTCAAGTTGCCTTACCTTTGTTTCATCACCGCCCTGTTCTATCTGCTCCTGCAGCTGTCTTACTCTCTCCTCTGCCTCATCCTTGATAGCCGCAAGACGTGTTTCCGCTTCTTCTATGCGCTCCTCTGCGGCAAGCCTTTTCTTCACCTCATCATCTACCGCAAATTCTGCTTCTGCCATTCGCTTTGTGGCTTCATCCGTCAGGTCGTTCAGCTTTGCAAGCTCCTCTTCAAGCTGTCCCTGCCGCTTTTCATAGCCCTTGACACGGTTCTGTTCCTCTTCAAGAGCCTTTTCCTTTTCTTCAAGCTGCTTTTTCAGGGCTACATACTCCTTGTGGGTGGTGATGTCACCTGCGAAAACCTGTTCTACAAGCACATCCGGGGCGTTTTTTGAAGATATGTCAGCTTGAAGTTTTTGGGGCAGACTGTCAAATATTTGGAGCATTTCTTCGGTTTGCTCGTTCGCCGTGGCGAACGAGCAAAACATTCTTTGCCTGTAATTATAAATGCTGATGTATGTGTAAACTGTCGCTTTTGTCATACCCAAAGAGCGATACCATTTTTCAAAATAGCCGTTATACTGATTGTTTCCTGCAATTTCTTTTTGCATTTCGGCAAGTATTCTCCCGTTATCAGCATAATTGTTGGCTATTTGTGCAGCAGCATTTTGTAGCTTTCGGGCTGTTGACTCATCAACAAGAGAGTAGTCAAACACCTCCACTTGTGTTGATGTTTTAACTTTCTCTACCGCAGTTTCTTTTACCTCGCCAAAATCCAGCCCGTCAAGGGGATCTAAAAACTGTTTCCTTGCCATTGTTATACCTCCTCATTATTGTACCCGACAAATCTCATCGGATTGTTGCAGAATTCTTCGGGAGAAAGCTCCATAAGGTTCTTTTCAAGCTGTTCTCTCATCTTCTTTATGGCTGTATCCTTATCAAACTGCGCATAATCAAATAGGGAATTTCTTTTGAGAAAAAGCGCATATGCTTCTGCCGGGGTCTTACTCTTGGTTTCGACAAGGCAATCCCATATTTCTCCACAGTGTTGGATCATATCCCTTTCCCACTTTTCAAGGGCTTCCTCCAAATCACGAATGACTTCCATTTCCTCATCCGTAAGTTCTGAATAATCAAAAGCATTGTTGTTTTCCATATTACCCTCCTTATAATTGAACGCCTTTTTTAGATAGATTATCCATGTGCTCCAAATATTCCTGAACACGACGAAGCATTTCAGAATTAAAATCCGCATATGTATCAGGATCAAATGTGCCTGAATATGCATCTGCTTTAAGCCAAGATATAAGCACTTCTAATTTTCTCATGTTAGACATTAATTAATTCCTCCTAAATCTCGTTTGCAGCTACCGTACATATCCCGTCCAGCTCGTCCACAAAGCTCCTGTAATCAATCGCCGCTGTGCAGTTGGGGGCATAGCCGATGACGGTCTGCTTGTTTACCTGTGCCTCACGCACCTTTACACACTCCCGTATGGATGTGCCGAACACCTTTGTGTCAAGCCCTGTGGCTATTGCTTCAAGGCTTGTCTGCACCTCCTTTGAGAGCCTTGTCCTCGGATCGTATCTCACACGGAGAAGTCCTGCCACCGCAAGATCGGGGTTCTGCCTTTTCTGTATCTGCCGTATGGTCTTTGACAGCCCTGCAAGCCCCTGTAAGGAATAGCGGTCAGCGGTCACTGGTATCACCACATCAGTGGATGCGATAAGGCAGTTGTACAGAAGAGTGTTCATCGCCGGGGCTGTGTCTATGACGATATAATCGTAGCCGACAAGCTCAGATAAGGCATCCTGCATACGGAACAGTCCGTTTATGTCCTTGGAAAGCACCTCATCCGCACGGGTCAGCAGCTTGTCTGCCGCTATGATGTCTCCGCTGTCCGTGTGCTGTATGGCTTCCTCCGCTTTCAGCGGTTCTTCATCGAGTATCACATCAAAGAGTGTCGCCCTGCCCTGTGTCTGAGCTCTGAATGTGTCCGTGCTGTTCCCCTGCGGATCAGCATCTATGAGAAGTGTCCTGCCCCGCTCTCCGAACAGTGCCGCAAGTGATGTTGCGGTGGTGGACTTGGCAAGCCCTCCCTTCTGGTTGCTGACTGTTATTATCCTCATGTTCTGTCACCTCCTGACTTGTTCCTAAAGGCTATGGTGTCTATGCGGAACACCTGTTCCCTGCGCTCCTCTCCCGTGTCCTCGTCATAGTGTCTGCGGTGCTGATACCGCCCTGCACAGTTTATCATATCCCCCTTTTCATAGTATTTGCAGCAGAACTCCGCTGTATCGTCAAAGGCTATCATTATGACCTCCCTGTTTTCAAGTATCTTCTTCTCATAGTCACGGTAGGTAGGCACGGTAATAGCAAAGCGTGTGTACGTCCTCCCTGTGGATGTGTAGCTGATAAGGGGGTTTTCTGTGACGGTGCCGCATACTGCAGCATTGGGCTTTATTTCCATAGTGTTACTCCTTTCTTATTGCTCAGTCAAAGAAACCGCTCTCAAAGTCCCCAAGGAACATATCAAGAACATCCTCTGCAAATTCCTCCTGTACCTCATCTTCCTCTGCATTTTAATCCTCCTTCGCAACATCCTCCTCCGTTTCCATAGGGAATGCAAGGACTACATCCCTCATGAACCAGCACTCGGCAGTAAACACCGCAGTGTTTACCATAGTGTACCTTTTATAGAAGGTGTCCTCCTTCTGATACTCATCTGATTTGATGACATTTTTCTCTACTTCTCTGAGTATCATCTGACCCCATTCCTCCATATTGTTGAGATGCTCAACGATATATCCGTCCGACATAAAGGCATTATACATCTCCGGGATGTACTCCTTTATGAAGTCTGCCCTTGCCTTGGCAAACCTCCAGCCCGCAGGGATGTAAAGCTCCCCGTTCTCGATCGTAACTGCCGGTGTGAAGTCCTCGTTTTCAAGTACCTCTGTTCTTTCCTTGTCTGCCATAGTCTTTCCTTTCTCCCCGTAGCCAAAGTGTCTTTGGCAAGCCGATAGGACAGCATAAGTTTATTTCCTGTGTTTTGTATTGTCGGTTTCTCTGAGCCAGTCTTCTATGGACCATTCCTTTGCCACCTCTACATACCAGGCGACAACCTTGCCCATTTTTTTACCCCTGAGCATACAGGTGCGTTCCTGACGGTCAAACTCATCCAGAAATTGCCTTGCCACGCCTTCATCAAAACTGCCCCTGCCGTCCTCACTCCATATGCAGCCATGGTATATAAATGTCAGGTTGTGTTCGGGACACTCCATTACCCATTCTCCTGATTCCTCATTAAGAGCAACATAGGCATTTGGCTTTAGCTTCTTCCTTTTCCTGAAAAACATGGTATTTCCTTTCTGTCCGTATAGCCGATAACGCAGCTTTGTCTCTGATTTATCAAAATCTACCGTAGTATTCAAGTGCTATGAGCGCACCGTGTCTTGTTTTCTCCTCTCTTATGCTGTGTTCGCTCATCTCACGGTAGATGTATCTGCACCCGTCCTCAAAGATGTATCTGTACCACTCAAACACTGTAATGTCTCCTTTCCTCATCGAGTATCACGATCCTGCACTCTCCGTCAGTCTCCTCAGTCCACATTTTTGCAAAGCACCGTGCATCGTCAAGCTCATGACTGATGTAAATTCTCTCCCCAAAGGGGTTTTCATAGAAATCCACAACATCGTACATTTTTATATCCTCCTTTTGTGCATTGTGTATATCTCGTTTTTTTCTAATACTATTATAACATATATGGGGATATATATGTTGATTTTCGAGAAAAGTTTACATATAAAATCGCAATATCTCTGTTTTGCACATATGAACATAAGTTATGATTATGCAATGTGCATATTTACATATATGGGTACATATGTTATACTAAGGTCATGGAGGACAATTTCAATGGAAGAAAAGAAGAAAACCTCAGAAGCTCAGAAGCGAGCGACCAGAAAATATATAAGCGGACTGTACGAAGTAAAGGTACGTCTGCCGAAGAGTTATCAGAAAACAGTCAAACTTGCTGCCGATATTGAGGGCAGGAGTATCAACGAGTATCTGATGAAGCTCATCGACATTGACATTGAAGAAAAGTTCAATGCCGGGTCTATCACGGAGGAAGATTTGGAAGGGGAAGATGAAAATGCCTATGAATGACAAGATACTCTCAATTGGAGACATCCAAAAAGCGATCATTCCCCTTGCATCTGAATTTTTCATTGATGAAGTATATATTTTCGGATCATATGCAAGAGGAGAGGCTGACGTTGACAGCGATATAGATATTCTTGTCATAGGTGGGAAACACTTCAAAAGCACTAACATATTTGCGTTCGCCCACAGATTAAGAAAGATGCTGAACAAGCCGGTAGATGCGTTTGAAATCCGTGAGGTAAACACAGGCACTGCTTTTTATAACTCCGTAATGAAAGAGAGGGTCAGAATCGCATGAAGTATTCTGATAAACAGCGGGTTGAGAGAATATATAGAAACACCGTTGAGCTTCTGAAGTATATAGAGGATAATAGTATCACCAGAGAACAATTGCTGAATTCTCAAACTATTCAATGGACTGTTACGACACCATTATATAATATTGGTGAACACGCAAATAATCTTTCAGAAAAGTTTGCTGAGACTCATCCGTCTATTCCTTGGGACACCATTGCAGGACTTAGGCACAGATTGGTACATGGATATGATGATATAAACTGGGAAATAATCGCTGATGTGATTTACACGGATCTTCCTGTTCTTAAAAAACTATTGGATGAATTGTTATCCGATCAGTGATGACTTCTTTTCCACTGCCTTTCATCTGCTTTTTCACCGACGGTATTATCTGCCGTCGGTTTTTTCGTATTCCCTCTGAGCTGCTGTTCCTGTTGGGCATATTCGTCACGGATCTCGTTAGCAGATTCCTCTCTGTTTTTAAGATACAGCTTGTAACTGTCCCTGCACTCATCACTGTACTTTGAGATCTCATCCAGTTGGACGTTCAGTTCATGACTTTCTATCAACGCATCATCAAGCAGCTTTTTATAGAGCTGCTTTTCTTTTTCGTCCACGGCAGCATCCAATTGTTCTTTCAGATGCTCGGTTTTCTTCTTAACGGCTGTGACCTTTGCCCTTAACTCTGTTTTCTTTTCGTGAGTTTCGTTTACCAGATCCTCAAACTGTTTCAACGAGCTGATGTTATGGTCTGACAGAAATTGGAGTAGTTTCTCGTTCTCTCTTATCTCACGGTAGAGAACAGTCTTGCTTTTCTTTTTGTAAAGCTTCACCTGTATGACCTGAAGATACAACCCTTGCTCCTTCTGCATTTCGTTCAGTTCACGCAGCCTTGCCTTTGAGATTTCCTCGTCCTTGTGTGTGATCCTGTACAGAATATCTTCAAGCTCGTATCCGTCACCAAGTCTTTTTGTACGGACTGCTTTGTCTTTTCCGGGAGGCTTGATAGTCAGATACTTTCCTGTCCTTACTTTATAGTGCCGCCTTTCCAGTTCCTTTTTGAAATCATCTATCGTCAGAATGTCATCACGCATGATGATCTCATCAATAGTTTTTTGCAGACTTTCCTTCCACGAGGTGCCGCTCTGCCTTGCAAGCCACTCATTATATTTTGCTGTGTTCTTGTGCTTCGGCTTTTCGATTATGGAACAGCCATATGCTCTTGCAATCTCATCGGACCTCTTGCGATACTCTCTTAATGTTTTATAATTGCTGATAATATGTTTTCCGTTCAGGTCATACACTCCAACAGCAAAATGATTGTGGATGTGTCCCTTGTCAACGTGAGTTGATACAATGACCTGTGCATTTTCTCCGAAACATTTCTTTGCCCATTCAACTCCGATTGCGTGAGCAAGCTCCGGGTTAACATCGTCTTTCGGATCAAAAGACTGAATGTAATGATGAACTCTCACAGGACTTTTTTCTTCCCCTGCTGAACTTGTAAATGAGTGTTTGGTATCAAACATCTCAAAGGTTCTTTTCAGATCCTTTACGGCACTTTCCGTATCATATGCATTAAGATTCAATGATGTGACATAAGTCATATCATTATTTTTTTTCTTGTCCAGAATATAATCGAGAAACGCTTTCGGATTTTTGTGTATGGAAATGTTATCGACTATCGGCATTTTTTTCATCCTCATATCGGTCAAGGTAGTCAAGGTCATAAAGCAGAGGCTTGAACCACTCCTGACTTTTTTCTTTCAGAACGTCCATCCACGCTTTCAGCTTTTTGAAATCTTTTTCGTTTACAGAGTGAACAGAATTTGCAAGATGGACGATCTGATTTATATTAGTTCCTATTTTAGAAATCTCAACGGACACTTTATTGAGTGCAGCGTTGTCAAATTTTTTTATCTCGCCCTGCACGGAAATGAGACGGATATATGATCCGGTTCTCATGTGCAGAGTCTTACTTCTTCTTTCAACTTCTGCCCATTCGGCAGGAGAGAAGAGTACAATTTTTCTCTTCGTATTTTTCGGAGACGGCATAGTTTTTCCTTTCTGTTTCTTTGGCTTTGATTGGATATGATCGATGTGTTCTGCAACACCGGGGTCTTAGGGGCTTCACCCCTAAATGCTTCACCGCTTTAATGCGGTGAGAAAAGGTATATACCTTTTCTATGCTTGCGCTGTACGCTTTTAGAACAATTACCCCCTCTGAACGGTCAAATATATTGTCATGGCTATGTCCACTGACAATATGCCTTTTCTCACCTGAACAGTCCCTTTTTTGCTTTGGTTTTTTCAAATTCCTGCTCCATTTTTTCATACTCCTCTATCCTTTCCTGCATTTCCCCGATCTGCTTTTTCAGCTTTTTCATCTCGTCAGTTTTGTCCCGAACGATGACCTCATAGTCATTTATCATTTGATTATTATCCTTGATTTTTTGTTCAGCCCAGTAGAGATCGCCTGATATTTTTTCTAACTTCTCCTCAAATTCTGCCCGAACCTTTTGTATCTTCTCATCCATTTTTCTTTTGAAGCTTTCTATTTCTTCTTTCTGTTCTTTCTTAAACTGCTGTATTTTTGTCTCATAACTTTCAGTCAAATCTGAGATCTCATCCTCATATTTTTCTCTCTGCATATCAAGCAGCACTCTGCTGTTTTTGGGTCTGAGTATTCTTTCTGCATACTCATCTATATATCTAATTCCATTGATTATCTCATAATGCCCCTCCAACTGTTCTATATTCCGATTGAATTTTTTATAGAATGAAGCGTAGTCTATGTGATATTCCTTGGCGACTTCAACCAGTGTTTTCATTGTCCTTCCTCCCTTTCTGTCATAGAGGAGTTTACCTATCTCCAAACGCTTTTCCTTGTCCATTGTCTTTTCCTTTCAGATGTTTACCACCTTATCCTGACGGTCAGTCCTTTTTCCAGAGCTTTCTTGCTCCTGAAGAAGTAATATCCGCCATATGTATCACTATATTCAACCCTGTCGAGTATCCACTTATAGCTCTGGTATTCTTCATCATAGAGTTGATATTCACAGCGATAACCGCAATGCAGCTCCTGACCGTCAACAGCGTATCTGTCATTAGATGTAATGTATAGCTGTCCTTCGTGTTTTATCGGCTTGTTAAGGTATGATAGTCTGCAAGATATAGTATCGAGTTTCTCAAGGATAACTGCGTACTCCCCAACGAGCTGCCACTCATCTGGTGTAAGATCTGCCACCCTGTACGTGTAACCGTCCTCGGATGTGATAGTCTTTTGGTTGTCTGCCCCATACTCATCAGGACAAAACTCACCATATTCATCAAATTTACTTTGATGCATCAGCTCTATAATTTGTGTGTTGAGTTTCTGTATTGCTCTTGTTACTTCTTCAATTTTCATTTTACCTTCTCCTTTTGTGACCGTTTCTTCATGCGGCGAAGTGTTGAACGGCTGATACCCGTCATTCTTTCTACCATTGTATATGAATAGGCATTTAGCAGATACAAGGCGTGTTCTGTCTGCTCCGCACTGTATTTGTAGGGTCTGCCCTCTCTCCAGTTCGGGTTTAGCCGTGCTATGGCTTTGCCCTCCTGTGTGCGCTGCAGGATCATGTCCCGCTCCCATTCCGCAAAGGAAAGCATTACATTCCGTATGAGCCTCCCTGTGGGGGTGTTGTCTATTACACCCATATTCAGCACATTGACCTTTACCCCTCGCTTGTTCGGGGTGTCTATCAGCTCAATGCCCTGCTTTACATTCCTTGCGATCCTATCCAGTTTGGTGACTATCAGCACATCCCCGCTGCTGATGACCTTCATCAGCACATCAAGCTGAGGACGTTCAGCTAACGTTCCTGTGAATGTGTCCGAATAGATCATCTCTGCGCCGTTCTTCCTGAGTTCCTTTTCCTGTGCTTCAAGGCTGTTGCCGTCCTTCGCCTGTCGGTATGTACTCACACGGGCATATCCGTATATCATAGCTCTTTCTTGTCACTCCTTCCTGTCAAGGTCATATAATTCAACCATGTACATTCTTCCATATTCGTCTAACTCATACATATTCGGCGTTTCCCCTTATATCTTTTTCGCAACAATATGTGCTTCAAACTTTATGCTGTACACATCATAGTCATCACGGACATTATCATTTACCGCATTGATGAGCCTTTCGTCATTGCAATACTTGTTCAAAAGGCTTTGAATGGATTTTGTGCAGCTTTGGCACGGCTCGTTGTCTATTGTTATCTCAGTGTTTACATAGATAGAGGCTGTTCCAGTAAATCTGCCTGTCTCATACTCCTCCTTAATAACAGTTTTACAGTCCTTGCATATCTTTTCCATAGCGTCACCCCTGTTCCTCAATCAGACTTCTGATGAGCTGTTCCACCCTGCCTTTTTGTATTGTTCTGTAAGTCCGATAAGCTCGTCTATTGAAACATCAAGAAATATTACTTCACGGTTTATATCAATCATCTCCTTGACTTCCGTAAATCTACGAACATCATATTCATTTTCAAAGGCGGTGAGTATGATGTTGTCTGCAATTTTCATATACTTTATACGGTTGATTGCATTGGCAGTCGGCGGCATAGCTTTCGGCTACGTATTGGGAATTCTGAAAGAAAAATACGAATAATCTCCCTGCTGCACACCTTAGTGCAGCGCTTTTTTGCCCTCACTTATGAACATAAGATGTGAACACGGTCAAACGTTGATTCTGCGTTGTCTGTTCCACCCTGCCCGTTATCAAGAGTTTTGAACATGGTATAAGGGACATAAGGGGGCTGCCTTTCTGAACCGTTGTAAGACAATTTGACTTGTTATCTTTTGCTCGTAAAGCAGTCTGCCTATCTCAAGCCGTTTTGCCTTGTTCATTATCCGTTTCCTTTCAATCCAGACACAGCAGATCCTTGTACTTGCTTTTCCTGTCTGCTGATTTTTTTATCCGTCTGTCTCTGCCTGTACATTCAACTGGTATGCACAGCTCCAACATTCTGCTGTATATCCGTTTCTTTCTTATATCTTCCGTTTGGAAAAAATCATCAGCTGTCAGATTTGTCGTTATGATCATTGGCTTATTGCTCTTACATCTGCTGTCAATGACACTGACCACAACTTCATTGGCATATTCCGTATCTCTTTCTGCGCCTATGTCATCTATTACAAGAAGGTCATAGCTGTTGAGTGTATCAAGATACAGCTGCTTATCCTGCTTGAAATCAGAAAGTGTATGCAGTATTCTTGAAAAATCCGTCATATAGCAAGTATAGCCGCTGCTGATCACAGCATTTGCAATACACGCTGCCGCATATGTCTTTCCCACACCCACACCGCCGTGCAGTATCAGTCCTGTTCCGTCTGCAAGCATTTGTGCAAAGTTGTCCGCATACCTTACACAGGAAATGAGCAGTTTGCTGTCCTCGGTATCGGCTTTGTCAAATCTGTTTGCCATTAGCTCCTTGTTATGAAAACACTTTGCCCTGTTCTTCTCTATCCTTACTTTTGTTTCATACTCCCTTTGCTCACGTTCTTTCCTGTCCAGTTCTTCTTTTTTGCATTTGCACAGACAGTAGGGCATATACACCTTGCCGCATATGGTCACTCTTGTCTGCTTTGCGGTGTTGCATTTGCCGCAGTATACAAGTCCGTCAACTTCGTAATCTGTCACGTCTACGGTTTTGTACTTTTCTGCTTTCTCCACAAGGTTATCAAATATATCCGTTATACCGTCCATACCATTTGCTCCTTTCAGATGATACCCAGATCTGCAAATTCCTTCTTTACATCTTCCCCTTGCTCATTTTCAAATTGATAGTTTTGTCCATTTGTCATTTCTTCAATTTGTTCGCCTTTTGTTATTTCTTCTTTTTGCATTTTGTGCTTGCTTGTTAAACTCTCCACATACTCATCAGATGCAATTTGAGTAATATAGGTTGTGTACACTTTGCTGATCTCTGATTTTTCCCTTTTTGCAGTTTCAAGGTCTTCATCAAGTTTTACTAATTGCTCGGAAATGCGTTTTCGCTCATCTGCGTATTTTGTGACATCATCTTCCGAATAGATTCCGTATTCTCCCATATAGTCAAAATTTCGCAGTTGTTCCATTTCGTCAGCTGACAGCTTGCGGCTTATCAAAGAAAGATACTGTCTGCTGTTGTCCACAACTTTTGATATTTCCTTGTATCTTGCTGTGAGCTGCTTTTTCATTTCTTCTGTCTCTCTGACCTTGTCATCTGATTTGTTTACCATTTCCGTAAACTGTTCCCTGCTTGTGATGTTGTTTCGGACAATGTAGTTTAATACATCTGCACTTTTTACAAGGTCGCTGAAATTTGCACTTGCGGTGTTTTCCTTTTTGCGAAACACCATAAGATTTAATTCTCTCAGATACAGTGCATACTCACGCTGTGTTCCTGTGTAGCTGTTTATCTTTTCTTCGCTCAGTTCGTTTTCCTTATGTGCTATCCTGTATGCTATTTCATCTGCCTGATAGCCGTCTCCCAATCTGTGACTTCTGAATCCTTTGTCAAGCCTTACCCCGGGTACGACTTTGAATGTGATATATTTCCCATATTTGACCTGATAGCCCTGCTGTTCCATTCTGTGTATCAAGTCCTCAACGCTGTGTACATCTTTGTCTGCTATTAAGCTGTCTATCAGATCAGCAATACGGGCTTTCCAGGATCTGCCCGTTTTCCACGCCAGGTATTCCCCCCAGGTTCTGCCCTTTGAGCGTTTGGGATTTTTGATCACATACAATCCGTGCGCCTTGCATATTTCATCTGATTCCCGTCTGCACTGATTCAGGGTCTTCATATTGTCGTTCCACTTCTTGCCGTTGTTGTCATATGGAGCAACGGCAATGTGGTTGTGTATGTGATCCCTGTCAATATGAGTGCTGACTATCACCTTTCTGTTTGTCCCGAAAACTTTCTTCGCCCACTCTATTCCGATGGAGTGGGCTTCTTCGGGGGACACCTCATCAGGCTTAAAGGATTGTATGTAATGGTGAAGTCTTATCTTCTCTCTTTTCAGCTGCTCTTCGGTTTTATCCAGAAGTGATTTCTTGAAGAATCTCTCTCCGCTGTACCTTTCAAAAGACTGGCGGAATTCCTCATATGCCTGCTCCGGGTCAGCAACAATATTTATTCCTGTCGCATATTTCATATCGGAGTTCTTGTCTCCGTTCATAATGTATTGAAGGAAAGACAGCGGCTGAGTATGTATACTTATATGTTTTACAATGCCCATTATTCTATCAGCTCATAGTTCAGACTGTCGATATAATCCGTAACATAGTCTCGCAGAGACTGAATATTCTCCTGTACATCTTCTATATCCTTCTGATATACCGACTGTGTGGAATTGACAACCTTGGCGATTTGATTGACATTATTGCCGATGGTCGAGATGAGTGAGCGCATCTGATCTATTTCTTTGAAATTGAATACTTTTATCTCACCGTACAAAGCACATTTTCGGATATAATCAGAAACACTTTTTATTTTTGCGCTGTCAGCTCGTTGCTTTATTATTTGCCATTCTTCATCACTGATTCTTACTCTTCTGAGCTTTCGTGCCATATTCGTTTTTCATTCCATTCGATTTTCTGTTTTTGGGGTCTTAGGGGATGCTCCCTATATATGCACTGAAAACAGTGCATATATTGAAAGTGTACCCACACTTTCTGTGCTGGCTATATCCAATACCCCGTACCCTGACCAGCACCAATATTAGCCGGTTTTCTTCCGAAAAACAGGATTTTGCCCATCACTGGCAACCAATAAAAATAGCAAAACTCAATATCAGCAAAATTCTGAAAAAAGAGATTTTCTATTTTTACACTCACCATCTTTTCAGAAAACTGTCAAAACCGTTTTTGGGTACATAGTACCGTCCGCCGATTTTCACAACATCAAAGGTGTAATCCTTGATGTTTCTGTAAAATGTCTTTTGGCTCACTCCCAAAAGTTCAGCCGCTTCCTTGGGCGTGTAAAATGCATTTTTTAAAAAACCGGTGCCGTTGCTTTTCTTTAAATTTTCCATTTCATCACCTGTACCATTTGATAGCGTGTATATCCTCTGCAATAACTTCTATTTTGTTTTTAGCACTTTCAAAATCCTCACAATGTTCAATAAAGCGCTCAATGCCTTCCTTATCTTCTGCCAGAATATCAAATCCCTTATCCTTAGCTCTTATGTATATCTTTACAACATAGTCAAGATTGATTATTCCGCAATCTCCTAAAATGAACATCTACATTCTCCTCCTACAGACGTTTAACTGCTGTCTCCAATGTTTAGCTCTCTCATATACTCATCAAAGGATTTTCCTGTCCGCTTAACTTCACCGGATGATAAAGTTTCAGCGTTCTTAGCATATTCTTCAAAATCCGTGTTTGTGATTATTGCGAGCAGATAGCCGTAGGGATTTGGCACTTTCCGTCCTTTGAGTTTGCCATAGCAATAACGGATATACCCCACAACATTTTCGTCAGTCACACCTTCATGGCTTTTTGCCGCATACTCAAACTTGCACAGCTGATAGATCCTGAATTTACCATCAAGAACCTCAGCGATACTTTTCATCCTTGCTTTATACTCATCAAATCCATTTTGAGACAGCTTTGACCCATACTGATGTTCGTACCCTTCTCTGAGCTGCCTGTCGTCTTTTGTTTCGTCTGTGTGTTCTGCACTGTTGCCCAGCTTCTCGCTTACTGCGGCTTTTACAGTGTCAACTACTTCCACTATCCCCTTGACAGCCTTTTTGCCCTTCTCGATAAGCGCATTAAGCCCATCGGCAACTATTCTGAAAAATCTTTTGTTGAATAAGCCCTCGGTCTTGACTTCAATGAGTTTAAGTTCCACAAGCTTCTTTATGGCAGAGGTCTGGCTCTTATATTTGAGCATTGTGCTTTGATACAGATCCTCTATGGTGCAGTAAAACCACCCGTCACTATCTGTCATATTCTTTTCTTCATAGTATTTTGCTTTGAGGACAAGTGAGCTGAATACCATAGCGGGCTTTACCCCAACTTGCGCACCAAGGTAACAATTCCAACTGCGGTTGCCGTCTTTAAGCATAGCTGCTGCATCGTTTATCGTACTCATTGTTACCCTCCTTTTAAGCAAAATATAAAAGCGGTTGATCTCAGCATTGTGAAATCAACCGCTCCGATAAATGTAAATTTTTTGTTAAATCAGCGCTTCTGGTGTTTGATTATCCGAATCCGGGTGGCGCCTCCAGCCCGCAACGGCGGGCAGCGAAAACAGCAGCGGATGGTAACCCCGTCCGCTGTTTTTTGTGTGTGCAGGTATCGCGCCGC